>Ga0056107_100060_pt1 | contig 19988 bp, 20 predicted proteins | sample WorMetcrassitun2_FD_77006 | JGI IMG/M metagenome (GOLD analysis project Ga0056107, IMG submission 77006) | Marine gutless worms symbiont microbial communities from Max Planck institute for Marine Microbiology, Germany - Olavius crassitunicatus.2 ...
CGACCAGGAGGTGGTACCCCTTCACAATGCCCAGGCCTACCTGACGAATACAACCAAGCATTGTGCTTTTGGCCCGGGCAATGGGAAGTTGTTGAATAAAATTTTGGAAATGGCCGCGGCCATCGTCGGCGGTGTCAAAAAACTGAAGGAACGCCCCATCGTATCGTTCACTACCTGCCCGGTCAGCCCCTTGAAATTGATCACCGACTGCTGCGAAATCATCATGACCGCCGCCAAGAACAACGTAGTGTGCAACATTCTCTCCATGGCCATGTCCGGCGCCACTGCCCCCGTGACCCTTGCCGGAACCCTGGTCACTCACAATGCGGAGATTTTAAGTGGCATTACCCTGAGCCAGTTGACCCGAAAAGGGGCACCGGTCATCTACGGCAGTTCGACTACCGCCATGGACTTGAAGATGGCCCTGGCATCCGTTGGAACACCCGAATGCGCATTGATCAGCGGGGCCGTGGCGCGGCTGGCCCGCTACTATGCCCTGCCAAGCTATGTGGCAGGCGGCTAGGGCGATTCAAAAATATCCGATACCCAGACAGGCCACGAAAAAACGCTCACCGGACTGTTACCCGCATTGGCAGGTGCCAATATGATTTACGGTCTGGGAATGCTTGAAAGCGGTATTACGTTTGATTACGGCCAGCTGGTATTAGACTGCGAATTTGCCCGCATGATAAAATTTACGGTGCAGGGAATTCCTGTCAATGACGAGACACTTGCCCTGGATGCGATCAAGGAGGTCGGTCCGGGGTGTGATTTCCTCATGCACGATTCCACCTTTGCCGGTATGCGAAATCAGTCAAATCCGGAGATTATCGACCGAAAAATGAGAGACGACTGGGAAGCAGCAGGGGCAACAACTGCCTATGACCGGGCCATTGAAAAGGCCCGCTGGATACTCGCCAACCACCAGCCGGAACCATTACCCGATGAGGTGCTGGCCACGATCCAGAAGATCGTGGAACAGACCGAAGCGGAAATGGGTATTACGACCCACATCAAAATCGGAGAAGATAAATGAGCAATGACATCGTTACCCGAATGGGAGATGGGGAGCGGATAACCCTGTCAGCCGAGGAGGTCCGCGATGACATCCAGGCCGGCACCGCCCAGGCAGCAAAGCGGGGCGGTATTCCCGAATTAACGACCAAAGACCAAAAACGGCTTTTTGACATCATCGCCGATCCGTCCCGCATGGTCAGTGTCAATCCCGGAGAAGAGGTTATCGTTACCGATGACGGCTGTTCCATGAGCTTTTACGGCGGCCAGGACGGCTGCGGGGTGGGTATACCGCTAAGCCGGATGCAGGCGGTGCTGACCTACGAGCGGGCCTGCGGGGGAGATACCACTTCCCTGGGGCATAGCGACTACAGCTACAAGCCCGTTAAGCCGATCATCAATTTCGAGGCCAACGACTACTACAACATCTCCATGGCGACCACGGCCCCTTTTTTTTACGGAGCCCAACCCAACCTGGGGCTTTACTTCCAGCCCGACGGCCCTTGTCCCAACGCCACGGAACTGATGCCTTTGGGAAAGATCGACGAAGCCCGTGAAGCCCAGGAGACCGCCGCCGGTTACCTGACCAAGGACCTGGTCTTTGTGGCCGGCCGCCTGGCGGATATGGGCCTTGAAGGCCTAATCTTTGATACCAGCGGATCTGCCGGAGATGCGGATTTTATGGCCGCCCTTCAGGCCGTGGCCGAGATTAAAGAAAAGCTGCCCGATCTTCCGATCATGATGGGCGCATCCGGAGAATTTATTCTCGGGATGCACGGCGAGGTAACGTATGACGGCACGCGATTGGCCGGGCTCTACCCCCAGGATCAGGTGAAGATTATCGAAAAAGCCGGTGCCGATATCGCCGGGGTCGCCATTAACACCGCCACAACAGAATCATTGCCATGGAATCTGTCCCGGGCGGTTACCTTTGTAAGGGCGGCATCCGAAGCGTCCAACATTCCCGTCCACGCCAATGTCGGCACGGGGGTGTGCGGGGTACCCATGATGGAGCAGCCACCCATTGATTCGGTGACACGGGTGTCCAAATCCCTTGTCCAACTCGGAAAAACGGACGGGTTGTAGATAGGCGTCGGCGATCCCATGGGGATGCATACCGCTCATATCATGGCCTCATGCATGGGTGGCATTCGGACTTCCGGAGATCTGGTTGCCTGGATGCAAATGACCCGAAAGATGAGAATCCATGAAGCCAAAACATATGTGGCGGAAAAATTAGGCGTGGGTGTTATTGACCTGACGGATGAAGAGATCATGGGCGAGATCAGGAAGGACCTGGGAATCGGCACGGTCACATCAATCGCAGGCAGCCCCAAAGGAATCCGGGCAAAATGCAAGATTGCGGAATTGCTCGATATCAATATCCGATCCGTGACACTATTTAAATCCCAGATGGGGTTTTCCGGATAATAGGGAGATCAAGAATGAACAACGAAATATTTGAAAGCGCCGCTGATGCCATCTTAAAAGGTGATCCCGAAAAAGCGGCGGAGATGGCGAAAAAGGGCCTGGCGGCAGCAATCGACCCTATCATGCTGATCAACGAGGGTTTCATTCCGGGTATCAACAAAGTCGGTGAGATGTTTGAATCCGGAACCCTGTTTCTACCGGAACTTGTACGAGCCGCAAAGGCGATGCAGGATGCGACGGATATTATCAATGCAGCCATTCCCACGGGAGAAGCGCAGTCCCAGGGAAGGGTGGTTATCGGAACGGTAGAGGGCGATGTCCATGATATCGGCAAGACCATCGTCATTTCCCTGATGAAAGCCAATGGGTTTTCAGTGTTGGACCTCGGCCGGGATGTATCAACCGAACGGTTTATCGAAGAGGCAGACAAGTTCAACGCCGATATTATCGGCACCAGCGCCCTTTTAACCACCACGATGGAAGGCCAGCGCAGATTGGAATATGAATTAAAAAAAACCGGCCTTAAAAAACGATTCAAAACCATGGTGGGCGGCGCCCCGATCACAAAACGATGGGCAAAGCGGATTGGTGCCGATGCCTTTGCAGAAAATGCCATTGAAGCCGTAAGGCTGGCCAAAGCATTGCTTGAGACTTCGTGATTGGTGAGATTGTTTGGCGGATAAAAATGCGGATTTACTATAGCAACAAAAACCTGGCCCTCAGGACTGATCTTGTCACACACTTAACACCGAGGGTCAGGTGAGCTATAGTATGGAGCATGGAAATTAGTGGACAACACTTTCATCCACCATTGATTGACCGTATACACCAAGCGATTCAGGCCGATCCTGATATCTCTCGGTGCAAGTTATCTAAGCGCATATGTCGCTGGCTTGATTGGCGGTCCCCAAACGGGCAACTGCAAGACATGAGTTGCCGTAAAGCACTGGCACGATTAAGCCGTGAAGGCATTTTACAGTTACCGGACCCGTAAAGTACTTATCATTTTCAAAAAGCAGTGCCCAATACGTACGAACCCACTATATCTAAGGTTGAGTGCTCGTTGTCCGAACTGGGTTCAATTTGCGTTGAGCCTATCACAAGCCGATATACAAAGGAATCCAAAAAGTGGTTTGCGTTGATGGATAGATTCCATTACCTTAGTGGCGGTCCACTATGCGGAGCCTATATTCGGTATCGGGTCAAAAGCGATTGCTATGGATATCTTGGTGGCCTGGCATTTAGCTCAGGATCATGGGCGCTCAAGGCCCGAGACAGCTATATCGGTTGGAGCGAAGCGGCGCGCCGGAAAAAATTAAAATACGTTGTCGGCAACGATAGGTTCTTAATATTACCCAGCGCAAGGTAGAGCAACAGTTGCTGTGGGACCTGATGGATCAGAAAGATGTGGCCGGTTCATTAAAGATCGCCTTGTAAACATTCAAGATGCCAAATCCCGGCATCTGTAATTTAGAATTAGGAATATCGCATTTGGGATACTGGATATCTGCCGGGGTCCGGCATCCGGAATTGTATCATTCCTCTGTGTGACTGACTGATCGGCGTTGGCGTTTAAGGGCCCCACGTTGGCGCTTGGTTTCAAGCCGCCGCCGTTTTGATTTCCGGGGAAGCCCTGTCTTTTTTCGTTTGGTGGGTCGATATACCGCTTGTTTAATCAATCCGATCAACCGTTCAAGGGCGTCCTCTCGGTTTCGGATCTGGCTGCGAAATCGCCGGGCGTCAATGACCAACGTGCCGTCTGCAGCCATCCGGTGTCCGGCAATCTGCAACAGTCGATGGCGGACATCCGGGGGCAGATTTGGGTTTGGATCCACATTAAAGCGCAATTGTACTGCGGAGGCTGTTTTATTGACATGCTGCCCGCCCGGCCCGGAAGCACGGATAAACGACCATTTAATGTCATTAGGGTCAATGGATATTGATGGCGTGATTTGGATCATTGATATGGTTTACAACTTTTTATGGATTTTTAATCCGAGGAATGGTATATTATATTAATTCCGGATGTTTAACAGCAATGCACATCTATAACGTATGGAACAGATAAAAACAATGGATAAAACGAATCGAGTTTTATTTGAAAAACCTGACCTGGCATCAATGGCCAGAGCTTACACCGTCGTTGATACCCATTTTCACAGCCGGCATTCAGACGGTGTCGATACCGTCGGTGCCATTGCCGAAAAGGCGCATAAGCTTGGCATCGGTATCGCCATTACGGACCACAATGAAATCCGGGGGGCAGTGAAGTTAAACGCGTATAAAAATATTTTGAGTATTCCCGGCATAGAGATAACGTCTGCGGAGGGGACCCACCTGCTGGTTTATTTCTATGACATTAACAGCCTTAAGCGATTTTACCGACGGGATGTTGAACCTTTCATGGGAAAAGATGTTATGAGCGCCACGTCTCTTACCATGGATACGCTTGTTGAACGTGCGCGGGAATATAAATCAGTGATTATTTTTCCGCACCCTTATGGTGCTGCCTACACCGGGATTTGCAACTCGTTTTTCTCATCTCGGCGGCTATCGCAATTGTTTAAAAAAGTGGATGGGATTGAGGTCTTGAATGCTTCGAATTTACACCGCTGGAATACACGCTGTGCGCTGTTAGGTTTTAATCTGAATAAATCAATCATTGGTGGAAGTGATGGTCATAAGCTTGCGGACATGGGGAAAGTTGTGACGTATGGGATGTGCAAACCATCGCGCCGGGCGTTTCTTGACACGATCATAAAAAGACAGACCAAGGTCATCGGCAAGGAAATTAACTTATTGAAAAAGGTGACATCCAATGGCTCCAAGCTGAGAAATAATTTCGCAACTACCCCGACCTCATGGAAAAGAACATTCGCTATGGTTATAAAGTCATCCATTTGAAATCCAGAAACCTGAGCAAGAATGTCAAGGAACGATTAAGCGATTGGGATCGGAGAAGGCAGAGCTAAAAAACAGTGTACCTTGCAAAAACCCCACTACACAGCCAGTCTCGTTACATCCTCAGAGAGTCATTTCAAAAAGATGGAATCCGCCGTTGCCGGGATCTCTTTGACCTGGGCGCTGACCCTTCTGCATACATTATTTATCCCGGCGGAAATGCCTATTACATTGATGAAATTATTGAAACGCGTCTCGAGAAATTGTGCATTAAATTTCAAGAAGATGAACTCGATGATATTTTCTGGCCGTTTGTAAAGCCGGTAATTCGAAGGGCCCTTGAATCGTTTCGTCACCGGGGAAAAAATGATCGAAAGCGGCCCGTTTTGGGTGCGTCTGAAAAGAAAAAAATTCACCTGCGTACCCATGTTTTCGATAAGCGGCGAGTCCATTTTTTAAGATCCGGAAGAACCGATCAACGAGGGCTGGGTCGGATGCCGGCTACGCTGTTGCGCTGGCTCCAGAACAGATCAAGGGACGAGATTGAGCAGCGGTTTATACAGATGGAACGCGTGTTGCGCCCTGACGAGCTTAAAACCTATGTTTATGTCATTTTTAATCTTGAACGGTTTTTTAGCACGATCCTCGCCGAACGGGCCCCTGAAATGCTAGATCCGGAAGAGATGGATGCGTATTTCATTGAAGAAATCTGTCGGCTCAACCAGTCATCCGGTTTCTGGGGTGATCTTAACCACGGGGCATGGTTGCACGAATATCTGACCCGGTATGTCACCATCTATTTTGATTTTGAGTTCTCGTACGGACTCTATTTACAAGATGAACTTCGTGCGTTTATCAATCGGCATCGCGCCTACAGCCCGCCGGCGAAGCGATCGAATATCGATATGTCTGAAATTAGCGCCCTTTTCGGTATTGGGAAAAATGCGCTGGAGAAAATGTCCCTTGCGGCCCTTACCCGAAGATATCGCCGGCTTGCCCTTAAACACCACCCGGATCGGGGGGGAGATTCCGAGACGTTTATCCGAATCACTGAAGCTTACCGGGAAATGGTAAGGATGAAACGGAAGGGCTAAAACCCGCAGGCCGTTAAGAATGGGTGACTGCTTAAAAATAGCGCCTTTCTATATGTATCCCTTTTGCCCAAGAAACAAAAGAACCTCCTGGGCGGCTTCATCCGGCTGGGTGTCTTCGGTGTCAATTCGCACTTCAGGATTTTTTGGAACCTCATAGGGATCGTCCACACCGGTAAATTCTTTGATTAATCCGGCACGGGCTTTGGCATACATACCTTTTCGATCCCGTTTTTCGCAAACTTCTATGGACGTGGACACGTGCACTTCCACAAATTTGCCGTGGGCCTCAATGAGTTCTCTTATCTGCCTGCGCGTATCCTCATAGGGCGCAATAGGCGCGCAGATGGCAATGCCCCGATTTTTAACAATCTCGCCGGCGACAAAGCCGATCCGTTTTACGTTGGTGTTCCTGTCTTCTTTTGAAAAATTAAGCTCGCTGGACAGATTAAGCCTTACGATGTCACCATCCAGTAACGTGACCGGCCGGCCGCCGATCTCCTGGAAATAGGATAAAAGGACCTTGGCCACCGTTGATTTTCCCGACCCCGAAAGACCCGTCATAAATACGGCAAATCCCTGCTTCCCGGGTGGTGGATAGCTACTTTTCAATACCTCCATAACCGAAGGCAACGTCGCCCAGCTCGGTATCCTTTTACCTGATCGGATACGCTGCTGTATATCAGCCCCGGATAGAGAGACCGTCTGAACGTCTTCGGGAACCCGGTCAATGGTTTGATATTCGTCCTCGGTGGGGAGGTAAACCCATTCTTCAAAAGGAACAATATGGATATCAAGTTCTTTGCTAAAATCTATGGATAGAGAGGTGGCGGCATCGCTCCCATAATAGGTGCCGAGCCTACCATTCTTTCCTTGGCTGGCATGGTCCCGGCCCACAATAAAATGGGCGCAACCATAATTCTTTGAAACAATTGTGTTCAGCAGGGCCTCTTTTGGCCCAGCCATGCGCATGGCATAGGGCAACAAATTGAGCAGGAGGGAATCGGGTGGATATTGACGGGTGATAGCCTTGTGGCAGCGTACGCGGGTGTAGTGGTCAAAATCACCTGGTTTGGTCATACCCACCACCGGATGAATCAGGATATTGGCCTTGGCCGCGCGCATCGCCTGCATTGTCATTTCAAACTGGAGACGCTGTATAGGATGCCGTGACTGAAACCCCACCACTCTTTTCCAACCCAGCCGGGTGAATGCGGACCGCGTTTCCTGGGGCGAAAGTCTGAGTTGTTTAAAATCAAAATGCAGGGGCAGGCTTAACACCTCAAGCTTGCCCCCTACATAAACATCATTTATTGAAGTATAGAGATAATGAACGCCCTGATGATCCTTGTCCAGCGTTCCGTATATCTTTTTGGCCTCATTATCCCGCTCGACTGGCCACATCTCTTCGATATGCATTACGGCCAGCAAAAAACCCTCCGGATCCCGCAGCGTCACTGATTGACCGGCCTCTAAGGTTTTGGCCTTGAGATTTGAGATGTCGAGACAGACCGGCAGTGGGAATAAAAGGTCGTTTTGCAGCCGCATTCGATCCAACACCGATTCATAGTCTGAACGGCACATAAAACCTTGCAACGGTGAGAATGCGCCGATGGCCAGGAGCTCGAGATCGCACATCTGGCGCTCATTGAGGGTGATATCCGGTAGGTTGAAGGCGAGCTCCTTTAAAATGGTCGCCCGTTTTTCATCCACCAGGTGGTTGATGAGTTTTCCACCATGAGGGGTTGAGTTTGGTATGCTCATATTATGGTTTATCCTTTATTTACCAGTATTTCGGAAGAGTCTGGCACAATTAGAGCCCAAAGTCAAAAGAGGCTTTTCGCTCCATCTTCTCCGGGATACTATAATCGTAGTGCACCATGTACTCTTTATAATCCTGGTAAAGTGCTTCCCCATCAAACCCATATTCTTCCAGGGAATATTTATGTCTTCCGTATTTTCCCTGTTTGTTGTTTTCCAGATAGGCTCTCATTCTTTTTTCAAATTCATCGGTATATTCAAGGTCAAAATGTTGGTAAATTTTCTTCACCATTGCAATTGGATCTGAAAACAATTCTTTGTATAGGCAGTCAAAAAACTGGCTTTCTTTTTCCGAATGTTCCTTACGGTATTTTAAGGGCTTCATGATGCAATTTTCTACATATATCTTCTGTGTCTCTCCAAACGGGTGTTTATCAAAGGAATCATCTTTATCAAATGCAATACACCAGGACTCTTTCAGGCGGCAAAGAGACGGCAGTGTTTTTAACGGGTTTCTATGTGTCAGTATGACTTTTACATCCGGATACTCTTCAAGCATGGTGGGTGTGATTTTTTTCTCTACAATCCCCAAAAGGATATCATTTTAAAATACCAAAACGGGCCTGGAGTAACCCAGGTCCGTCGTGTAAGTAGACAGCAGTCTACCGCACCGAGCTATCCCTTTGTGTCGGGTTCCCACTGCGGTCGCATCTGTTTCACGCGGCAAGACAAACATTAAGGTGCTCAAGGAAGAGGCCCGTCGATAGAATCGCTTAGACTTATGGGTAATAGAAAGGTTGTTGTGGGGGCTGGGGGATAAAAACCCCCGGCTACCCGATTCGCAAATACGTTATCCCATATAAGTGAGTCTTCTAAATAAAATGTCTTCTATGTTACGTCTTGAATCAATAACTGATAATACAAAAACTTTCATATCTGTTATTTTAAACATAATTCTCCAAAGTGGCACAATCAATTCTCGATACTGCATGATGCCCTGGTCTCTGAGCTCTGGAACAATACGGCATCTTTCAGGCATAGTATAAAGACTTAATGCTTTTTTTTTGATCTTCTGGAAAACTTGTAACGCATTTGCAAGGCTATCGGTTGAAATATGATCAATTATATCTATTAAATCTTTTTCTGCAACACGAGCCCATACAATTTCATAAATTTGCACCATTTATTTAAATTTACCTTTTAGTGAGCTTTCGATTGCGTTAAATATTTCCTCTTGAGGTTTATTTTTTCCATTTTTAAGATCTGATTCCCCCTGGGAAAGAGCCTTTAATATTCCTATTGCATTACGCATGTTCTCATAGCTTTCAGGATCTTGAAGGACAGCACGTGGTTCACCGTTTTGGGTAATAATAACAGGACGATGGGTGTCGTTTATTTGATTTAACAAGTCTGCTGCTCTTGATTTTAAGTATGTAACCGATTTTATATCACTTATAATATTCATAGTATCACCTCCAGTCTGAATATAATACTATATATAGACCGTCTGTCAAGAATAATTTCACCTCAGCCAGTTGCTGACAATCTCAATACACATCCACATTTATCGGAATACTGTCCAAGATTGAATATTCCGTGGGGAGAGGAAGGGCAAAAAGGGTTGATGGGATCGCTATCATTATTGTCTCGTGAACTACCCACTTCTCTCAAAGTGACTCATTGCGGCCTGTATCGATATGGTGCAGGCGGAGCTTGACTATATATCCGGTACCGGCTACTGGTTTGATTTGAAGGAATTTGATATGTCAAGGTATTGAAAACGCATTCGCGATGACCCTGTTTTGAGACTTTAGGGTCTCTAAGCGATGATTGCCTGGATGTGAAAGGCAAAACTGGAAAGGGAAAAACATTCTTTCTTGGAAAATCCTGCCGCCACGAAGTTGACACATTTAGTTCAGAGCCGCGTCTCCCAGTTTAATCGGTATGCCTGCTCAGCTGCTTCTGTGGCGATTATTATAAATGCGATCCGTTGCGGTAACGCTGGCGGTATAGAAAATATGGTGCCGATCGCTCAGCAGGAATTGCTGGATGTGGTCGATGCGGTACACTGGCGGGAAAAGCTTAGCCATAAGGGGTACCAGGGCCGTCATGGGGTCTTATTGTCGGATCTTGAAATTATTTGCAAAGCGGTATTGGACGCGTATGCAATTTCGTATGAGACGGTTGACACCCTCACGCTGAACGAAACGATGCCGGCGCTTAACGTTAAAAAACGTGAGGTTCATCATCAATTGATCCAAATGGCCACATCTGGCCATGAGTATATTCTTGCCTATTTTACCCAGGGAACACTTGTTGGGGACTGGTTTGGCAGTCATGTCTCCCCAGTTGTTACATTTGACCCGGATAAACAGACCGTGCTGATGCTCGACGTCGATCCAGAAATCGAAAAACCCTACCAGGTATCCTTTGACCGGTTTTTTAATAGTCTGATTGGAAGCAACAATACCTACCACCGTCGGGGTGGGGGATGGGTGCGGATTCGGATTTGAAGGGGGAGGCTGATCTGATAGTTGACGCTAACCGTTCGTTTTGATAACATCATCCATTTAGCCTTACGCCAAACCACTGGAGTTGTAGCCTTACGCCAAACCACTGGAGTTGCCCTTGTATAGAGAAAACTATATCAATGCCCTGAGAACTGAATTGGTGGAAATGGTTGAACGGAACTTATCCCCGGTTGCTATTAAATATGAGTATAGCAGCGTCCCTCTGGAAACGAATATTAAGTGGCGGCCCCAGGTCCTGGTGCTCGGTAATTATTCGTCTGGAAAATCCACACTGATCAATGATTTATTGGGTGGAAAGGTCCAGGATACCGGTCAGGCCCCCACGGATGACTCGTTTACCGTGATTACTTACGATGAATCAGTCCCGGCCCCGGATGGGAATTATTCGGTAACGGATGAGCGGGACGGGAAATTCCTGCTCAATGACTCTGAATATCCATTTGAAACGTTGAAAAAGCATGGCGAACGATTCGCGGCCCATTTTCGCCTTAAGAAGGTCAATTCTCCTTTTCTGAAAAACCTGGCGATTATCGATACGCCGGGGATGCTTGATAGCATCTCCGAGCGGGACCGGGGGTATAATTACCAGGAAGTGATTGGCGATCTGGCGCAAATTGCCGATCTGGTTTTGATCCTGTTTGATCCCCACAAAGCCGGGACGGTTCGTGAAGCCCATACCAGCTTAAGAGATACCCTGCCGGCCCGCACATTCGAAGACCGGGTGTTGTTCGTATTAAATCGTGTCGATGAATGTAATTCGCTTATCGATTTGCTGCAGGTTTACGGCACATTGTGCTGGAATCTGTCCCAAATGACCGGCCGCAAGGATATTCCCACCATCCATCTGATTTATTCCAAGCAGGCAGCTGAAAGGTATCAGAAGGGTGATTCACAAAAGAGCAACTATCTTAAATATCTTGGTAATCAGCATGAAGTTCTAAAAAAGGCTGTGTTGGATGCGCCTCAGTATCGATTGGATAATCTGGCGTCCTTTGTAGAGACTCACGGTGAACGAATTTCACACCTGCTTGAGGCCCTGATCGGTTATCGTCGTAAAAAGAATTTGCGTCGATGGCGATTGGGGGTTATCGGACTGGTTGGCAGCATTTTTATAGGGGCCGGTGCTTTCGCCGCTACAATGGTGGCCGGTGTGGCCAACGCCATGGACCAACAGGTACTTATATATAGCGCGGCCGGTTTGTCGGCATCGTTTTTCCTGTTATGGCTATTAACCGGGATGCGTTTTTTTTCCAAACGGTTTCATGAAAAACAGCTGGCCGATTTGGAATCGCTGACACCGCTCAATACCCAGACCCGGCAAGATAACTGGGATTCCATTCGTCCTAAACTGGAAGCCTATCTTCAAAAAACCAAGGGCCGGTTTTCGCTGTCGGAAGCAAAGAGTTCTTTTGCCGCGATCCGCCAATTATGTGAAAAGGGGACCCGGGAAGTCCGGGAGGCCTTAAACGAGTTGGCGACGATTCATGACGACCAGGCCGGGATCCCGGAAGGACCCATTTTGTCGGAACTGGATCGATTTGCCCAGGATCAAATGATGCATCCCCAGGGAATTGTTCCGGTGGAAAAGGTGGAGTAATGGGATGGTCGGACGGCAATATATTCGCCTGCGATGTCATCGCTATTTTTCCGTATCAATTGGTTTGTCGCGTATGGGTACTTTCATGAGGCATCATAGTTGAAATCAGATTATCCAGGATCTTTTAAAGGGCAGTTGCTGGTTGCCATGCCCCTGTTGGCCGATCCCAACTTTCATAAAACCGTTACCTGTATTTGTGATCATGACATTTCCGGTGCCCTGGGAATTATCATCAACCGCCCGGATATGACGTTGAAGGGGCGCGATATTTTTGCCGAGCTGGACATTGAATTTGTCAAGGCGGCCGCGTCGGTGCCTATTTATTTTGGCGGGCCGGTCCATATGAACGAAATATTCATTTTGCACGGCCCACCATTCAGTTGGGAAGGATGTATTCCCGTCACCGCCACCCTGGCCATGAGCAATACCGTTGATATTTTGAAATCCATTGCCCGTGGAGAAGGGCCGGAGCATTTTATCATTTCCCTGGGATGTGCCGGGTGGGGGGGCGGTCAGCTGGAGGTTGAAATTCAGGAAAATTCATGGCTGACAAGCCGAATGTTTGAATCGGCGATTTTTAAATGGGACGCGAAAGACAGATGGAAAAAGGTGCTGCACAAAAACGGGATTGACCCGATGGGGCTTGCCCATACGGCGGGTTATGCCTGATTACCTGGATAAGTGGCACATTGCGCCCACTTAAAAATCAGGAGGCTTTGAGATTGGCTTAATTCATTGCGTAAAGCTCAGAAGGGGGGCTATTCGCTCTTTTTATCATCTGATTTTGCGTTTGACTTTGGCTTTTTCTTTTTCAGACAAATTTTGTCATCTTTGACAAACGCGCAGAGGGTCGGGTTATTGTACTCTTTGCAATTATAAGGATTGTAGAGTGGGCATTCCGGGTGTTTCTTGGACATGGATTGTTTTCTTCTATTAATTGTTTTTACCGATTCACGGGCATTTGGTGATGACCGCTGAGCCAGTTTTTTATTTATATATCACAAAAAAGTTACCGATACAAGGCCAGATGGTGTTGGGACTTTTAAAACAAAGATAAGGCATTGTAATCGTATTTGTAATGGCGACCTATCAAGATAAAAGAGAGGAAATACTCGACATTAATTCCGCTTTTTTCTCATTATTGACGCATGCGGAGACGCTTTCTAAAAAAGAGGATAATGCGTTTGTCCAATGGAAAAAAGTGAGCCGCCGGAGTACCGCGGAGATTCAAGGTGAAATGTTGAAGGTGGCTGTGGTCGGTTCGATCAAGTCGGGGAAAAGTACGTTTGTTAATTCGCTGCTGGGCGGTGAATTCCTCAAGCGGGGCGCCGGCGTGGTGACATCGATTGTGACCCGGGTCCGGAATGGCAAAAAACCGACGGCATTGCTTTATTTCAAATCCTGGGATGAAATTAACGATGAAATCCGGCGTGCTATTGCCATATTTCCGGGCGAAAACTGGACAGTCGATCCCACCGATTTTGATCTGCGTCGTGAGGCAGACCGTAACGATCTGAGCCGTTCCCTGGCATCTTTTGATACTGGTCACCTGATACGCCAGGGTGAGCTTAATGCGGATAGCGTATTGCTTTCATCCTATCTGAAGGGGTTTGACCGGGTGAAAGATGTCGTTTCCTCGGAAAGCCGGACCCAGACATATTCGGGTGATGATTTTCACTTCCACCGGCATTTTTCCGGAGATGATTCCCATGCGGTTTATTTAAAGGATCTCCAATTGGATGTGGATGCCCCGATCTTAAATGACCATCTTGAAATTGCCGATTGCCAGGGGAGCGATTCCCCGAATCCCCACCATCTGGCCATGATCCAGGATTACCTTTTAACCGCTAATCTACTCATTTATGTGATTAGCTCCCGCACCGGTTTGCGCAGGGCGGATCTCCGTTTTTTATCCATGATTAAGAAGATGGGGATCATGGATAACATTTTATTTGTTATAAATTGCGATTTTAGTGAGCATGACAACCTTTCAGGCCTTTCGCGTCTTGTTGAAAACGCCAATGAATCCCTGGGGTTGATCTGTCAGGATCCGGCCGTTTTTGCCTTTTCTTCGCTGTATAACCTGTTTGTAAATACCGTAGATGACTTGACGGAAAAGGACCAGGCGCGATTGGCGCAGTGGGCGCTGGATCAGCCACTGGTCGACTTTTCCAAAGAGGAAACCCAGCGATTTGATGACGCCCTGACCTATAAATTGACCCATGACCGGTATTTCCTTTTGCTGAAAAACCATCTTGGCCGGATTCATCTGGCATGTGAAGGGGTTCGGCATTGGGTGGGTGCCCGTCAAGACCTGATCAATAGCGATGCCGACCAGATCAAAACCACGCTGTTGCACCTTTCGGATCAGCAGAAAAAAAACCAGGAGATGGGCGCCATGATCCGGGCTACCCTCGATGGTGCATCCGCCACGGCCCAAAAGAAGATTCGAGATGACGTCAATCGATTTTTTGATCCGGTTTCCGGAGACTTGATTGAAAAGGCGGTCTCGTTTATTCGCCTCTATCAAGTGGAAATCGATTTTGCCGAGGAAGAGCTTGAATCCACCGGATTTACCACGGCGCTGTACGCCCTCTTTCAGCAGTTTAAAAATAGCGTCGATCGGTTAATGACCACATCCATTAACCCGGATATTGTCAAGTTTGTACGCGAAGCAGAGCAGCAAATTGCCGACACATTTGACCAGATTGCCAAACCGTTTGAACTGATGGTTCATGATGCCGTCATCGAAAATAATGCGGCGCTCAGCGATCAAGGCCTAACGCCGGTGACGACTGCTGTCGATGAGTGGACCCGGCCGAATCTCGATCTGGTAAAATCGATGTCCGGCCTGACCCTGCCCTCGGCGACTGCGGTCATGCGCTACTCTGCCCGGATTAAAAGTGACGCCGTGTTGCGCTATGGTGCGTATTCACTGGTCCGGTGGTTTCGTAAAATCATTAAAAAGCCGGACAAATCGAAATATTCAGAAGGCCTCAAGGCTTTGAAAGACAGTATGCGGCGGATGAAACGGGAAACCGAACGCTCCATCAAAGCCCAATTTAAAGATTATCAGGAGTATATTAAATTTCAATACCTGTTTAAATTTATCGATGGATATGCCGATGTGATTCATGAGGCGCTCATGGCTCATTTTGCAAGCTATCAGGCGGATCTTTCCCAAGTTTCAGATCTGATTGACAACCAGAGTGTCAACAAACAAGAAACGATTCAGGCGCTGAATGAACTCCAGGCTGAATCCAAACGAATTGCCCAGCGGATTGATCTATTACGGGACCAACTCATGTAATCCATCTGCGTTACCCGTTTGCATAATCGGGAGATTTGCGCAGAAATAAAATGTGAAATTATTTTTACACGAGACCAAAGTCCAGGAAACATTCATTTTATAGGCATTATATAGGGAGGTTCGTATTATGGGTGAGAAACAGTCTCGAATTATCGCCATTGCCAACGAAAAGGGCGGTGTTGGCAAAACCGTTACCGTGATCAATCTGGCTGCGGCGTTGTTCCGGATGGGCAAAACCGTTTTAGTCGTCGACATGGACCCCCAGGCCAATGCGACGCGGGGCCTCGGGTTTAATCCCGACGCGGATGATTGGGGGCTTTCAGTATACGATCTGATCATCAATTATCCAACCGTCCAGGTATCGGGGGTGCGTCTGAAGACTCCCTGGGACGGCCTGGATTTGATTCCTGCCCATGTGGACCTTTCCGGTGCCGAGGTCGAGCTTGTGGATCGTGCCGGCCGGGAAAACAGCCTTAAAAACGCATTGGCATCATTCACCGATACCTACGACTTCATCCTGGTTGATACACCCCCTAGCTTGTCACTATTAACCGTTAATGTCCTGGCCTATGCCCGGGAAGTGATTATTCCCTGTCAGACCCACCCGTATGCATACTGTGCATTGTCCGAATTGTTTGATACGGTCGAAGCCATTAAGGCTGAAATAAATCCGGATCTGGCAATTACCGGCATCCTCGCGACATTTGTGGATCTTCGGACGCGGGTCAGCAATTTAATTCTTAAACAGTTAAATGAAGATGAGAGTACCAAGGAATTGCTTTTTAAGACAATGATTCGTACAAACACCACCATCGCCGATAGCGCAGTGGTGGGAAAACCGGTCGTTTTTTACCGGGGCAGTGCATTCGGGACCATCGATTATTCCGATTTGGCCGAAGAGTTGGTAGGCGGATAATCAGTTCGTTTTCAATTTAGCCAGGCTATCCTTCGCAAAGGTGATGGACGGGTCCAATGACAGGGCGGTTTCGTAGTATTCAATCGCTTTATCGGTTTTTCCCATCTCCCGGTAGTTGGACGCGATATTGGCGTAATCGATTGCTGAACCAGGGTCAAGGGACAATACCTTGTTGAAGCAATCGATGGCCGCCTCATGGGCGTTTAGTTTAAAATGGCAAAAACCCATCAGGTTGTAGATATCCGTCCGGTCCCGGTCATGGGTTTCCCCTTTGGCCAGCATTTCAAGGGCCTTTCGGTATTCACCTCTTTCCTTAAGATACGAACCTATATAAGTGTATATACTGGGAATATCTTCGTTGTTAGGATTCTTTTCCAGAGCGCTCTGAAAATAATCCAGGGCCGTGTCGATCTCTCCTTTTCCAAGCCAGGTGGTGCCCAAGTAGAACTGGACATAGTATTTATCGGGCATTAGGCGATCCATCCGGGTCAATCGGTCTACGGCCGTATCGGCAGAAAATTTTTGTGTAACCAGCTTGGCGGTAAACATCCCCACACTGGTCCCGGCGGTTTGCTCCCTGAAGTGGGCGCCTGGTATGATGGTATAACAAGCAGGGATGCCGAGGTCCGGGTGGGTGGTGTCGATAATCAGGACATTCTTATCCCGATCGGCCAGAGCCAAAACACAATTTTCGATTTCTATCCGGATGTTGTCATTGGACAGGTTTGGCAGATCAGCGATATCGATAGTTTTAGCAGGATTCGTAATGTAGTGAACATCGTCCAAATTGGTGAACTTGGGCAGGCCGCTGGCGACATAGTTGGTACAGCGATTAAAGTCGCCGGCCAATTGGGCCACCTCTGTCAGGGTGCGGCTTAGTGCCTTTTCCGGATCAGGGGTGGTCCCCGCCGTCCAGACAATTTCACTCAAGTGGGGAAAAGTCGTGGGATCATAGGCCAGCATGGCAACAGTGGGGATCCCCATGTCCTGGGTGAAATCAGATAGATAAAATTGAATCCCGGCGTGACGGTATTTATCCAGCATGGCCACCACCGTCGGGTCGGTGGCCGAATCCGGGCGGATGGCCGGGCATGATCGCCGATCACGGCTGATAATCGACGACACATGACGCTCCACCACTTCACAAATACCCTGGAGGATTGCCTCTTCCCTACAATTACCGGCTGAAGGCCCGCTAAATTCATTGATGGCGAAAAACCAGTCGAACGGGATTAGCACCGGTTTTTTATCCGTCAGGTTGAACCCCTTTGTCCATCTCATGGGAAGCTGATCGTAAATGGTAAGCGCCAGTGGCAGGTCATCGGATTCATCGTGGACTGATCGGGCGATCATTTCATGTGAGATTGCCCGGTCTTTTAAATTGGCGTGGGTATCGACGATAAAGTTGGACGGGTCGTTGCTGAAGCTGAAAAAACTGAACCGTTCAGCCAGCTCCATGACTGCGCTGGCTTCGGCCTGTTCCGGCGTCGCCCCTTTGCCCATCTGTTTTTTGGTACCGGTCAGGGCCAGGGCATCTTTGCCGCATCGGCTGAAAAAAACAGGAATCCCCAGTCGGCCATTATCAATGCGCTCGGTATCGGCTAAAATATCCAGGTCGATCCGGCTAAGCCGTTCCTTAAAGTGCTGAACCGTTTCCCGTGGAGAGATGATCTTGTCCTGATCATCGGTATATCCTTTATATGCGTCTTTTAATGCGAATGGTGTGTCCATTTTCCCTCGTTGTTGTTTTGGGGTTGAAGTCCTGCATTTAAGCATGGAAACGCTGAAAAGGGAAGGTGAAACCTTGTTTCAACGCTAGGCATGATCATGATCCAGGTATCTTCCCAATCGGATGGCTCAGCATTGATGGTTTCATCTAAATTCTTTTGTTTTTATAGGGAACCGACAATTCATAATCCACCTCTGGAAACTTTTTCATATTGAGTTTTTTTGCCCAAACCCCCGAAAAGTTCGGTAGGTACCCTAATTTGGTAATTTTGTATCGGCCAAGAAAATATCGGGCTCCTCCCAAAACGTTTGTCAAATCACCACACAAAATGTATCTTTCGTATAGTGAATTGTGCATTTTTACCCAAAAATGATGGCCAAATGGGGGGTAATCGTGAACCAAAACGCTATACGAAATAATTCTGGCGGGATCATTGAGGTGAAGAAAGGGTTTCCGGACCGGATTGGTTTCTGGCTGGAAGCCTATTTTCGTTTCGAGGTGACCACGAGCCAGGCCAGTCGAAAAGTTCAGAAGCGGGACCTGGGATGTTTTTTGGATTTTATGATCGCCAGCGAGGGGAAAGATGATCGGGGTTTGTGGTCTCCCCGGTTATCGCGTGCCTTCAGGGATCAGCTGAAAAACAAAACCGATAAAAACGGAAAGCGACAATGGAGTGACCGCACGATAAACCGTATCCTGGCGCATCTGAAAACCTTTGCCAAATGGGTGCACAAGTATCGGGCGTTTCCCCTGGGTAATCCGGTTGAAAAGATAAAACTCATTCCCACAGGCAGCTCACTGGAGATTGAACGGGCAATTTCGAAAAAAGAACGCCGTCGTATGTTGGATGCCGCCGATATGCTGCTGATTACCGGTGGGCGTTCGCGGGACCGGCGGCGCAATAGGGGAGGGAGTTTTCAAAAAGCCGGGGATCCTTCAAATGACCCGGGCATCGAAAATCGCCCCCGACGGAAAGGCTACCGTGCCTACCGGAATCGGGCCATCGTGTATACCCTCATCGAAACCGGCATGCGCAGAGCAGCGATTACACGGATCAACCTGGATGATGTTGACTTTGACAATCAAACCATCACCGTCGAAGAAAAGGGCGGTGTCCGTCATAAGTATCAGATCAGCAAGGAAGGCTTATCCGCCATCCGGATGTATGTTGAAATGGAAAGGGATCAAGATTTTAAACGATGGAAATCACCGGCGCTGTTCTTAACCCCATGCACCACTCCCCATGGCAGCGATCGACCGGGTGTTCTGGTGGTAAACCATGTCTGGAATGAGGTCTGCGCGCTGGCTGGCATTACCGGCAAAACGCCTCACTCCGCCCGGCATGCTATGGGCCGTCATATTATCGAGAAGACCGGCAACGTGGCGGCGGTTCAGCGACAACTGGGGCATAAGAATGCCACGTACTCGATGCAATATACCCGGGTGACCCGGGATGAATTGAATGCTGTATTGGATGAACGATCGTAAATTGGTTTAAAATTCTAATACTATTTAATGTGAGATTCTAAGCATATATTTACATGCAGGTGGACGGAGATGATCTTACAATAATCAAGTTAAAGTTTTAGTTGACTTGAATAATCGGTAGTGTAATTTATTTTGTGTGAAATTGATAAAGCTCGAAAAAAAGGCGCTTTCCCTTTATAAGGGTGTCGACGAAAACATCCACAAAGAAAGGAGAAGCGC
>Ga0056107_100061_pt1 | contig 19879 bp, 21 predicted proteins | sample WorMetcrassitun2_FD_77006 | JGI IMG/M metagenome (GOLD analysis project Ga0056107, IMG submission 77006) | Marine gutless worms symbiont microbial communities from Max Planck institute for Marine Microbiology, Germany - Olavius crassitunicatus.2 ...
AATCGATTAACATGGAATCAAACGAGACCCACAAACCGTAGTTGAAAAATATAATGGAGTAGACAAGCATCAATGAAACGCAACTTCATAATCCCCTATCTGATTGTATTGGTTTGCCTGCTCTCTTGTGCACCTCGGTCGATAGAACAGGAGCCGATGGTCACCAAACCGGTTAAACCGGAAGTGATCACTGAGGAAGCCCTGTTGACCGATGCGCGCCATGCCTTGGGAACCCGGGATGATCGACGGGCGTATCAATTATTTGAAGAATACCTGGCGCGCTTTCCCCGTGGATCCCGTAATGCTGAGGTTTTGATGCAACGGGGAATGCTGGCCGAAAGTTTTGGGGATTTTGATATCGCCGAAACCGCCTATCGTCGAATTATCACCGAGTATCCGCATAGTATCTGGACCACAGACAGTCATTTGAAGATACTGGGCGTTCTTACCACGCAACACGCCTATGATCAGGTGGTTGTGCAGGCGCCCATTGCCCTTTTACACGTCCAGGCACCACTTGAGCGGATGCGGGTGTATCAAATGCTGGGTGATGCGTACCTGTCCCAGGTAATCTATCGTGAGGCGGCAATCGCATTTGCATCCGCTTATGATCTTGCCCCCTACGAAAATAAAGTCGATATCGAAACAAAAATGGAAGAAGCGGTCAGCCCGATAGGAACGATTGATCTGGAATCGATTGTCAGTCAGTTGAATCATGGTCCCGCCAAGGGAAATTTCTTATTTCTTTTGGGAAGCCGTTTGATGATTGCCGAACGTTATGCGGATTCGCTAACCGTGTTTACCGATTTTGTAGAAAATCATCCCGATGATGAACGGGTGGCGTCGGCCAGAGAAACGATGGCCGAACTTGAAGGGATGACGGTGGACCGAAACACCATCGGCTGTTTGTTTCCCTTGAGTGGTCCTTACAGCCAATTTGGACTTCAGGCGCTAAACGGCGTTGAATTTGCTCTAAACCAATTCACTGCCGGTATCCAAAAACCACCCGTGCGGATTATCGTGAAGGACACGGGGGCAGATCCCCAACAGGCCATGGCGGCTTTTTGGGAGCTGGCCGATGCCGATGTAACCGCGATTATCGGCCCCATGTTGACCGCCGGTTTAATCGCGGAAAAAGCCCAGGAATTGGGGATTCCGTTAATTGCTATGACGCAAAAAGACGGTATTGTCCAAACGGGCGATTATATCTTTCGTAATTTCATTACCCCCCGGATTCAAACCGCCGCGCTGGCCGAATATGCCGTGAACACCTTGGGGGTTACCCGGTTTGCCGTTTTGTATCCCGCGGAAAAGTACGGCATTACGTTCATGCACGAATTCTGGGACCAGGCGGTCGCCCATGGGGGTAAATTAACCCGGATAGAGGCCTACACGTCAGGCCAGACCGATTTTGCCGATGTGATCAAAAAACTGATCAGAGAACACAAAAAGGTAAAGGGAAAAGACGCGGTCCCGGTGATCGATTTCGAAGCGATATTTATTCCGGACGGATCGAGAAAGGCAGGGCTGTTGATCCCGCAGCTGGCGTATCACGATATCCAGAATGTCTACTTGCTGGGCACCAACCGGTGGTACTCTCCGACCCTGATTGATATGGCACGATCATTCGTTAAGGGCAGCATATTACCGGTAGGATTTTTTCCGGAGTCTGCCAGGCCCGCGACGGTTGAGTTTATAAAAGGATTCGAAAATGATTTTGGAAATAAACCGGGGTTTATCGAGGCCGTGGCCTATGATACGGCCATGATTCTTTTCCAGATTCTGGATCGACCCGGCATAGCATATCGCAGCGCCATCCGGGATTCATTGCTGGGGGTATCGGCATATCCGGGCCTTACCGGTGCCACATCGTTTCGCCTAGATGGGGATGTGGAAAAAAAGATCCGGTTGCTCGAGATAAAAGGGGATCAGTTTATTGAGTTGGCGCAATAACAAACAATAGCAGATGCAGGAAGGTTGCCATTGTTTTTTCTTTTCTGCCTGATGCTTCTTTCCCCGGCTCACTTCTTTTTATGCTTTTTTCAATGCGCCCTGTCCGGTGGCGGCGAGTACGCTGCGCCATAAGCTGCCCTTGGGATTAATCTGTTTACGTTTGCCCGCTGACAATTCCATCGGCACATGGACAAAATGGTTGTTCCAATGGCCCACTAACACCTTGGTTTTACCGGCCATGGCGGCGTGGACGGCGTTTCGCCCCAAAAAATTGCAAAAGACCTGGTCGTTGGCATTTGCCGGTAAGCTGCGAATGATATAACTGGGGTCGATGTATTTTACCGTGATATCGATTTTCTGGTCTTGGAAATGATCGGTTATCCGGTCTTTCAGATACCGACCTATGTCTTTCAGGCGAATATTGCCCGATTCATCCGCTTGCGCCATTTCCTTGCTGAAAAATTTTTGTCCGGCACCTTCGGCAGCTACAATGACGGCATGGCGGCGTTGCGCCAGCCTCTTCTTCAGCTTTTCAAACAGGCCGCCGGGGCCTTCCAGGTCAAAATCAACTTCAGGAATTAATACAAAATTAACATCTTGTTCGGCGAGCGCGGCCGTTGCGGCAATAAAACCCGAATACCGGCCCATGAGTTTAATAAGTCCGACTCCGTTGGGGTACCCAACCGCTTCGTTATGCGCGGCTCGGATGGCCTGAGTGGCAACATCCACGGCCGTATCAAACCCAAACGATCTGGACACCATGTGGATGTCATTGTCGATGGTTTTAGGAATCCCGACGACGCTGATTTTCAGCCCGCGGGATGAAATGGTGTCGGCGATGCGCGTGGCAGCCACCAGGGTTCCGTCTCCACCGATCATGAATAATGCCCCGATCCCCATCCGTTCCAGGCAATCGACAATGGCCTCTGGATCCTGATCGCCCCTGGATGAACCGAGCAGGGTCCCGCCTTTTTTCATGATATCGCCTACGACCTTTGGGGTAAGTGTCATGACATCATGGTGATAGTCTGCAATAAACCCCTGCAGACCATAGCGAATACCAAAAATGTGCCGAACATTGTATCCATAGTACAATTCGAGTACCACGGAACGGATAATGGCATTTAACCCCGGACAGATGCCGCCACAGGTGACCAGGGCACACCGGATTTTGCTAGGATCAAAATAAATTTTGCGCCTGGGGCCTGCGTATTCAAGTGCAGGTAACGGCTTCCCTTCCCGGGATGCCGCAGCGAGACGGACCGAATCAATATCGACCAATACCCGATCGGTATCCGATGTAAAGCTAAACTGATTTTTTTTCAGCTGCTTGGCCAGGGGCGAGGAAATACCCGCCGTGCCCAGGGATTCGATAGTGGTGGTAATAACGTTAGGGTCAGGAGTCATGGATTAATTATACCATATCTTTCAGGTTAGATTATTCTTGCGATATCGATCCGGTGTTTTGTCTAGGGCCTAAGTGAACCGGAATTTTCCTTTTCCTAAAATATCATGAAGGTGGACAATGCCTTGAAGGGTCCCTTTTGTATCAACAATGGGCAAGACCGTGATCTGGTGGGTTTCCATCAGGTACAGGGCATCGTATGCGGCAGTTTCGGGAACGACCGAGCGGGGCGCCGGTGTCATTATCTCATCTACCCGAGCGGTATCGAAGTCCGTTTTTTTAACCAGCATGCGCCGGAGATCACCATCGGTGATGATTCCGATTAACCGCCGATCCTTTGCGGTTACCAGTGTGACACCCAACTTGCCCGCGTCCATGCTGTCGATGGCGTCGGCCATTGATGATCCCATGGGTATTGTGGGGAGCGGATCGCCGGTATGCATGATATCGCCAATGCGGCCGGCCAGACGTTGGCCCAAATGGCCGCCTGGGTGATTTTTCTTAAAATCATGGGTGTTAAACCGGCGTTTGTTAATTAATACAACGGCCAGGGCGTCCCCCATGGCCAGCATGGCGGTGGTGCTGGTGGTCGGGGCCAGCCCCATGGGGCATGCCTCCTTGGCCACGCTGACATCAATGATGATATCACTGGATTTGGCAAGGGTTGAATCGACAGGTTGGCCGGTAAAAGCGATAATCGGGCATCCCATTTTGCGAATGCTTGGCAACAAAAGGCTTAGCTCATCGGTTTCGCCGCTGTAAGAAAGTGCGAGAAAAATATCATCCGGTCCCACCTGTCCCAGGTCGCCATGCATGGCTTCCACGGGATGAAGAAACAGGCTCCGGGTACCGGTACTGTTTAGCGTGGCGACGATCTTTTGTCCCACGATACCCGATTTTCCGATGCCGCTGACAATGAGCCGGCCGGTGGACCGATAAATACGTTTCACCATCTGCTCAAAATTGTGATCCACACGGTCGACGAGGGCCTGGATACCTTCCGCTTCGAGTCTAAGTACTTTTTGTGCTTCTTTGATTATCATTTCTTGTCGGTTGTCGCTTATTGATAGTTGATGACGGTCGTTGACATTTACCGGGTGGATCTTTAAAACGTCATTGATGGCAATTCATACAATATCCGGCTTGGAAAACAAAGAGATAAATTTTAACCAAAAATGATTATCAATAATCTATTTCCTGTTCTTACCCTGGTGGTGTTGGGCTATGTTCTTAAACGGGCCGGTTTCACCAGCGATCTCTTTTTGAAGATGTCGGACCGGATGATTTACTTTATTTTTTTCCCGATGTTACTGTTTTGGAAAATCGGGGCCGCGCCGATACAATCAGATCTTGACTGGGGATATTGTCTGGCAGCCGTCTGCGCGGTTCTGGCGGTGTATATCGTCGGTATCCTTTACATCAAGCTTTTTGGTGTCGGCGATTTCCAGGTGGGGACATTTTCCCAGGGGTGTTATCGGTTTAACTCCTACATCGGGCTGGCTGTTGTCATGAATGCATTGGGTGAATCCGGTATTCAGTATTTCGGTATTTTAATCGGCGTCCTGATTCCTTTGATCAATGTACTGGCCGTATCAACGCTGGTTTGGTTTTCAGGTAATAAGATTCGCCTGAAAGAAAGGGTTCATCTGACCATTCGCACCTTGATTGTAAATCCCCTGCTTATCGCCTGCGTCGCCGGTATGCTTTATGCCAGATTCCGGCATGGGTTTCCCGTCTTTTTGGAAAATTCATTTCGACTGGCCGCTTCCTTGACCCTGCCCCTTGCCCTGTTGTCTGTCGGCGGTGCGTTGACAATGAAGACCCTTAGCGGTTATCTGTCGCTGTCTTTTGTTTCCGCCGGCTTTAAATTAATCCTTTTGCCTGTAATGGGGCTGTTTTTTTTATCGATCTTTGGCGTTACCGGCCTGACGTATAAGGTTGCGATGCTTTTTTTTGCCATGCCGACTTCGACTGCGATTTTTGTCCTTTCGGGCCAGTTGCACAGCGATACGGACCTGGCGTCGGCGACAATCGTCGTCTCAACTATTTTATCTTTTTTTTCCTTGAGCGCCGTACTTTTATGGATTTCCTGAGGGTAAAATGTGTGATGGGGGGATCGTATGACCACTGCCTTTAAATTGATTGTTGAATACGACGGAACCGATTATAGCGGTTGGCAGGTCCAAAATGATGTGCCGACGATCCAGGGTGAAATCGAAAAGGTATTGCAACGGATAACCGGTCAATCGATACGTGTGAGTGGGTCGGGTCGGACCGATGCCGGCGTGCATGCATTGGCACAGGTGGCCGGTTTTGTTTGCAAAACAAAGCTGTCGGTTACGCAGCTGCATAAGGGATTGAACAGCTTGTTGCCGTCAGATATTGTTATCCATTCCCTGGAACCGGTCCCGGCCGCTTTCCATCCCCGTTATGATGTGATCAGCAAGATCTACCGGTATCGCATTTTAAACCGGAAGTGGCCCGACGCCATCTTGCGTTGCTATGCCTGGCAGCTGCGCCGCCAACTCGATATTGACGCCATGGCTGTTGCCGCCCGTCATCTTCTGGGCTGCCATGATTTTAAAGCCTTTGAAGGGGTGGGAAGTCCGCGATCCAGCACGGTCCGTAATATATTGAGTGCGTCCATTACCCGGCAGGAATCGGACCTGATGGTTTTTGAAGTTAAAGCCGACGGGTTTTTACGGTTTATGGTTCGAAACATTGTGGGCACTCTGGTAGACGTGGGATTGTCGAGAATCTCCTCGGACGACTTTTTACGGGTTCTTGCCTCGAGAGATCGAAGCCAGGCTGGCCCGACAGCCCCCCCCATGGCTTGTTTCTGGTCCGGGTATTCTATGAAGAATCGCGAACGTCTACATGACCCATTTGCCATGGCCCATTTGTAATTCAAGGGGCGACGTTTCACGTTGTCAGGTGTCCGCACGTATTTTGTGTTCCAGGATCTTTTCGTTATAAAAAGCGATCACATCCCGCCGGTTGAGCATGCCGATCAGACTGCCGGGATCGTCTTTCTTAACAACCGGGAGACTGTCGATATTTTTCATGGTTAGCTTTTGTAAAACCGTGTTGAGGTCCTCGGATAGGTTCGTAACGATAATATTTGACATGGCAATGTCGCGCATCACCACCAGTTGTTCGATTTCCGTCGAAAACAGTATGGCACGAATATCGGTGCTGGAAAAGATACCGGTCAGGCGGCCCTTATCGTTCATAACAGGAAAGTAGTGCTGTTTGGTGCTTGAAAAAAACCGCTTAAACTCCCGAAACTGCATCTTTTCCGGAATCAAGCTGACTTTTCTGATCTTTTTATCCAAATCGTCGACATGGAACGTCTCAAGAATATCCACAAAAAATTCACCGGCGTGGGCCTGGGATTCGACTTTTGTGCGTACCTGGTTGCGAAAAATAGTCCAGTTTCTGGAGGCCAGGTAGGATACGGAACAAACGAGCAGGCTGGGCAAAAGCAGGTGATAGGAATTGGTCATTTCACTGACAAAAATAATCGTCGAAATCGGTGTGTTGGATACCCCCGCAAAGAATCCGGCCGTCCCGACCACGATAAAGGCACCTGGCTCGGTAACGATTGCCGGCATCCATTGGTGAAACAGTTTTCCCACAACGCCGCCCATGGCGCCACCAATAACGACCGACGGTCCAAACACACCGCCGCTGCCACCGGAACCAATGGAAAACAAGGTCGTCAATGTTTTGCCGATGGCCAAAGACAATAAGAAAAGAATGGATACCCCGGCCGGGCTGGTGAGTGCCTGCTGGATGTATCCATACCCAAACGCCAATGTATGGGGAAAGAAAAAGCCGATCATGCCGGTAACCAGGCCGCCGATTGCCGGTTTAAAATGGTTGGGCATTTTCAAGCGGTGAAAGACGCCGGTGACACCATAGAAAGATTTCACATAAAAATACCCCGTGATGATCAGAACTAGGGTCAGCACCAGATACGGCCCCAGCTCGAGGGGGTTGGTAAAGATAAAATCGGGTGTATTAAACAGCGAGCCCCATCCAAATACGAGGCAGAACTCACAATAGGCCACCACCGATGAAATTCCGGCTGGAATAATCACTTCCGATTCGAATTCCGGGTCGCGATATAGGACCTCGGAGGCGAACAATGCCCCGGCCAGCGTTGCCCGAAAAATACTACCGACACCGGCACCAATTCCGGCGGCCATCATAATTCGCCGTTCACGATCAGATAATTTCAGGCGTGTGGCCAAAAAAGAGCCAAAGCCCGCTCCAATTTGAGCAATGGGGCCTTCCCGGCCACCGGAGCCACCGGTCGTCAGGGTAATGGCGGATGCAATGGTTTTAATAATCGGGACGCGACCGCGAATGGCGCCCCCTTTATTGTGGTATGATTCGATGGCGGCATCGGTCCCATGCCCCTCAGCCTCCGGTGCAAACGTATACACCAGCCAGCCGCTGAAAATACCCCCGACGGCGGGAAGGATTAATAATATATACCGGTTAAATTGGGTGGTTGTCGGGGATAACAGGTGGTGCTCACCGGCCGGTGATGGGGGCGATAGCCGGCAAGGGCATCCATAAAATAGTGCATGCCGAAACCGCACAGATAGTGAAAAACAATGGAGCCTAGCACGGCGATAATACCGATAACAAAAAAATTAAGGGCCCATTTCCCGGCCATCGCGATATCGAACGACCCGCCTTTCCCCGTGGCGGTTTTTAGCCGGGAGGTGAGGGCTTTTCCCATGCCTTATGCACTTTCCAATTCTTTTATCCCCAGAAGGATTGTATCAAACAGATCCGATACCTCGCTTTCTTCCAGACATGAAAATGCGACCCGAAGATCGGTTTTTCCAAGGGAAATCAAACCCACCTGATATTTGTCCAGTAAGTGGCGCCTTAGGGCCTCCGCGTCAACCGTTTTCAGGCGGATGCACATAAAATAGCCGGAGTTAAAGGGGTAGGCGCTAAACCCATCCAGATATTTGGGGTCGGATAAAACAGCATTAACGCGTGCTGCTCGCTTTTTCAACACATCGAATTTCTCTGCTTTTTCATTGGCATAGCGTTTATCCTGCATCGATTTCAAGACGATGGACTGACCCACGTGAGATGCATTGGAAATGGTGCCACGAATGCATCCGGCGGTCTTTTTTTCAAGGGCTTCATATACCGGCTCCGCCGTATCTTCAAACAAGCTGCCATACGTGATGAAGCCGACCCTCAATCCCCATACATAATTTTCTTTTGTGGCCCCGTCGAGCTTAACGGCCAGCAACCGGGGGTGACAGTTACACAATTGGGCGAAAAGGGATTCCTTTAAGGTCTCTTCTTCAAAAAATAGTCCGAAGTAAGCGTCGTCGCAGGCCGCTATGACATGGGTGCCCCGCTCAGCCTCGGCGATGAGTATATCAACCATAGCCTTCCCCTCGTCTTTCGAAACCGTATAACCGGTGGGGTTATGGGGAAAGTTCAAAATAACGATGATTTTTTTGTTGGTGGCGGCGCCCTCTCGAAGTGCCTGCTTAAACCCCGCCAGGTTAAAGCCCCCATTGCTCCCGAAAAATGGATAGTGGATAAAGTTGGCGCCCCGTTTGACGCCAAAGATCATATTGTAATTTCCCCACATCATGTCAGGGGCGATAATGGTGTCGCCTGGATCGGCCCAGAGATCCGCCAATGTGCTGATCCCGTGGGTAATCCCGTTGGTGACCACGGGTAAACTGAACGATTTACCCGCCAGGGAGGGATTTTTTTCAATTAGCTTCTCCCGCCAGAGCGTTCGCAAGGCCGGGATGCCGTAAGAAGACGCGTACGTCAACGAATCCCGGGGCGGGATATTGTTGATAAAATTGGTGACCGTCTCAAATGCCATGGTGCGACCACCTTCCTTGGCAATGCCGATGGTTGCATTGATTCGGTGGGCCTTTTCCTTGGCTTCGGCCCCTTGGCTGATGAGACCCTTGGGAAAAAAGAGGGCCTTGCCTGTTCCGGACAACATGGAAAAAATATGGGGGTTTCTTGCCTCGATTGTCTCGTTTAATTGCTTTGCCAATGGGTTTAGCGTCATTGCCTTACACTCCTTGTCCACGGATTAATGATGGGTCTTTGCTTGGTTTTGGGGAAATAAAATGATTCGCCGGAATCTTATCGGATAATGGTGCGTATATTTCAACGCACCGACCATCCGGTAATTTTTACAAGGGTATAAAGAAAAATGTCAAGGAGAAATCCCCATATGGGGGTATCATAAAAACCGATGAGCGGTGAGAGGGGGCGGGAAATAAAAGGCCGGTATTGCATCAATGAGGCAATACCGGCCATATATTGAACTTACGCTTATCGGGCAGCTCTTTTTGATGCCTTCAGCGGGTTGACCTTCGTGTTTGAAGCGGCTACTTTTCTGGCGACGTGGCTGGCAAAGTTGCAGTCGCCGTTTCGCCATTTTGATGCCGGCTCAGGGAAAATCCCACAATACCATCCGGATTCAAATTTGGCCGAACGGTTACAGCCGTCACATTGATCAATGACTTCGTGACAGATACCTCCGTTATAGGTACACCCTTTGGCTGCCATGAACGGGCACGGTTTCCCATTGCGTACTGTTGTGCAGTTCATTGGAATCACCCCCTTTTATCGTGGTTTAAACAACTAAATTATAAAAAAGCCGGGCGCTTTTATCGCCCGGCCTTAACTAATTATTTTCGAAGTCGCAATATAATCGTATCGATGACGATTGTCAACTTGAATTTGATAACCTGATTTTTCAGGTGACTATGTTTTCATTATCTGGGTGGTCAGCGCCAAAAATGCTTCTTCGACGCCTTCGCCGGTTTTGGCACTGGTGCGGATGATCGACCAACCCTGTTTTTTAAGGGAACCGATGTCCTTATCCCGAAGCCCCCATGAGTCGGCCAAATCGATTTTATTCAGCATTAAAATAAACGGTACCGGGCCGACTATTTTTTCAGCCTGGAGTTTAAGGGCACGTGCCGTGGCCAGGGTTTCCGGGCGGGTGCCGTCCACGACTATCAAATATCCGGACATCCCCCGCAGATATGAATCACGGATCGAGGTAAAGCGGTCCTTGCCGTGAATATCCCATAAGATAAGTTGAATGTCCCGGTCAGCCACGCGCACTTTTTTTTGTCGACCCTGACACCCAGCGTCGTGTGGTATTTCTGGGAAAACATATGTGCCACATATTGGATCACAAGACTGGTTTTACCCACGGCAAAATCGCCAAGCATACAGATCTTTTTGTTGATCATGTTTCTTAATCCTGAGTTTCTTAAGCCCAAGTTTCTTAATTCTGGGTTTCTTAATCCTGGGTTTCTTAATCTGGATAGAGCCCTAAAAAGTCAAAGCCGTCCTGTTTTTTCCAAGACCATTAACCGGGGTCGGTGTGGCTTTGTAACACCATCTGAAATGATACCTTGCGATCCAACCACCGGGTGGCTCCCGGCATGTTTCGAAGGGTTTCCGTTCCGATTGCGGACAATATCGATGCGGATACTCCTTTTTCAATAAGACGGGATCGGATCTTTTCCGCCCGAGCCAGACTCAGTCGCACGTTTTTTTGTTGATCTCCGCTCACATCGGTATGCCCCATCACCTGGACGAAAATAGGGATAATAACAGATGCGGACAGGGCTTGCAATCGATTTATTAACCGGGCGATACGATTCAAGGTGGTCACCTCTCCCGGACCTGAAAGCGTCGTCGTCCCGATAGAAAAATCGAGGGCGGTTCGTTTAATTTTTCTCCCGATTATCTCTATTTCCGCCTTGTCGGAGTCGATTAGTTTCTTGCTGTTTATCGATAGAACCCCGGGTATCGTTTGGCCCAGACGGTTCAATTTTAAAATCCATTGATGGGGGGCGCCGCCGGTGACGATCAAATTACCATTTTTGACATCCAGAGTAATGGTCGCCGGCGGCAGTAAGTACGCCTGGGCATTTTCAAGGGCCACCGCATCTGCATCCGATGCCACCAGTTGAGAGTCATCATAGTTTGAGATCCCCGGTAAAGCGGATAATATCGGTCGGTTTTGGTTCATCCACTGAAAAGGCGCTGAACCAGAAGCAGCTAGCGTGTTATCCTTCAGCGACAACACCATCGAAGCGGGAGGGTGCGTCAGGCGTGTGGCACGGGTAAGAATAAACTGCGAATGCATGGCATAAAAGGGCTCAAAGTGTCCAACTACGCGGTTTTGGTCAAGTCCAAATTTTGTAATAAGGGTTGACGGATCAATTGCCAGTGGATCTCGCAACCCACTCACCCTAAATTTCCCCGCACGTTTTTCCTTGAAAGTAACCACGATCCCAGGTTCACTACGTAACCGGTCAACATAGTCCGACCATCGCTTCTGATCGCGCATCCATAGGGTGGCCCAAATGATAGAAAAAACAGCAATCGCCGCAAGAATGATCCACATCAACGGAGAGGTTTTTCGGACCTTTGGTTTGGGTTGTGTCAAAAGGCAGGGCGCCAGATGAGCAGGGGCGGCCTTGAAAATATTCGTATCGCCGTTAAAACGGATCAGCTCTTCGCCAAATTCAAGATGAATGCCTTCAAGGGTTTCTTTAAATCTGATCCGCAATCGCTCGGGCGGGTTGCCGCGAACCACACCGGCCAGGTAGGCATGGGGGCCTTCCTCGACGATAATGGTGGTGCCGCCGACATGGACCGATGTCAGGGTATCGCTCTTGCCGGGGGAAAATGAGTCCCGAATAAAGTCATTTATCGCCGTCAGCATACCGGACACCATGTCGCCATCTTTGACGTCGACACCGCCGGTAACCGTATGGCTCAGCAGCAGGCCTGTTTCCCGGTGAATTAAGAAAATTTGTTCAACGCGGTAAAGAAACGAATCGAGAAGAACCACTTCGGCAAATGGTTTCCCGGTCCGAAAGGCCTGCAATCGCCATTTGAGCCCTTTTAAAGAGGTGCTGTATTCCAGGGTTGTATTTAACGACTGCATCATTTACCGAAATATCTCGGCAACGGATTTACGAATTGCCGGCCCGATAATTGGGAAAAGGGCATCCACGAGGGGCTTGGGGTCCCGTTTAACCGACGCTTGGATGATTTTCTCGACAGTGGGCCTTAGTGCCGATACCATGCGGTCGTCCTGCCTGGCCTGCATGATTACGGCTTCCGGCAATACCCGGCTAATGTCTTTGGCGCGGTGACGTGGATCTTCCACCCGTGTGCGGATACGTTTTAAATCGGAATACTCAGCGCCGATGATCAATTCCCGAAGTGTTTTATACGCTTCCCGGGAGGATTGTTGATCCGGTGCTGGTGAGGGTTTAATCGGTTGGTCCGATATCTTACTCATGGTCCGATGGTGTCTTCATCGATGACGTTATGGATGACGGGGATAGCTGCCCGGCCAGATGGATCAACAAGCTTGAAAGAGCAGATCGATCCACCTTATCGGTCTTAAGCTGCTGAGTCGATTTTTCTAGCGCGGATGTTATCTCGTCATGGTTAGATGATATTTTTTTATTCAGTTCTTTGACATGATCGAGGATCTGGCGATGTTGTAATTCAGCCGTCTGTTTCAGTTCGTCCTGGAGCTGGTTCACCGACTGGGTCAAGGCCGCTGCTGTGGATTTTAATTCACCAGCCAGGTCCATGCCTTGTTGGGTGCGCGCGTCCTTTTCGGTGTTGAGGTTGTTTGCCAGCGATTCGGTTTCTTTACGGATAAGCGCTTCAATGGCGTCCAGTCGTTTGGACATCTCATCTTTTATCTGATCTGTCCGTTCGGTCAGTCGCGCTTCGATTTGATTAAATCTTTTTTCATATCGGGTCATCTCGCGGCCGAAAAGAATATCTCGGATCTGGCCGATATTTTGATCAGCTGAACTATCCATCTCTTCCCCGGATGGTGGGTTATTATGTCGATCATTGGCTGCGGTGGGTTGAATTTGCGAGAGTGATATGGCCTCTTGTTTTTTTCACGGTTGTCAAAATATATCTCCTTCCTGTAAGATTGTACCGTGCGCTTCCCGTTGTTATCGGACTTGTTATCGGACTTGTTACCGGACACGGTCACCGGTCAAATTATAGATAGGGAGGTATCAGTAGCTATCGAATATTGAGGTACTCATGGATGTGTCCAGGCAGATGTTATCTCAATATTTTCATAGGGAAACCGAATCCCTTCCTTAACAGAACCGCATATCTGATATCGCGTAATATGTCAAAATAAAAAAATAATTGCATCAAGACCCTGCGGTTTGATATAATTACACAAGCGGGCATGGTGAAAAGAAGGTGATGACCGCATTGTTTCCAAGTAAGGTTAAAAAGGGTGTAAAGATATGCCGTTTAGCAAAACTGCCAGGCGAATTCTGGCCAGTAAATCGATTGGATGGATTCGCTTTGATCAAGACTCTAAAATGGATACCCATGATCGCAGGGCCAAAAATTTGGTCCAGACCCTTTGAAGTGGGAAACCTGGCTCAAATGGAATAACCGGCACGGATTTATTCGATTGTTTTCCCGAATTCATCGGCCAGGAGCATTTAATCCAAGCGGTCATCGCAAAGGAAAAAGACAACCTTTTCATAAAAGCCGTGAACCGGTTGGACTCCAGCGGAATGCGGTATTACCTGAATCTTTGCATTTTACCCTGTGAAATCGATGGTATGGGCCTGCTGTTGCTTGAAGATGTCTCTGCCGATGCGAAGATCAGACAGGAACTGCTTCAGCAGCGAAACGATCTCCTTCTTTTAAAGCAGCAACCGTACCTTAAAGGGATGGCCGCAGATGAAATTATAGGAGATTCGCCGGCAATTATGGCCATCCGGAAAACTATCCGGCAGTTGAACCAGGTGCCCCGGGCCACCATTTTATTACTGGGTGAAAGTGGCACCGGCAAGAATCTGGCTGCCCGGATCCTTCACCATGGCGCCATGCCGCCGGACGCACCGTTTGTAGAAATCAATTGTGCGGCCCTGCCCGAGAACCTGATTGAGTCAGAACTGTTCGGTTATGAAAAAGGTGCATTTACCCATGCCGTTGCATCAAGGGATGGGCTTTTTAAAGAGGCGGAAAACGGGACTATTTTTTTAAATGAAATTGGTGAGCTGTCGCTGCCGCTTCAGGCGAAATTGTTAAGTGTTTTGGAAGATAAATTTTATCGACGCCTGGGGAGCAATAAACTGGTCCATGTGGAAACAAGGATTATGGCGGCTACCAATCGGGAGCTGAGCCGGGAAGTGGCCCAAAAGCGATTCCGCGGTGATTTGTATTACCGGCTAAACGTGGTGTCGATTAACATGCCGTCGCTCCGGCACATGAATACGGATGTCCTCACCATCGCTGAGCACCTTGTTTCCGTTTTCAATGGGGAGCTGGAAAAACACGTCCAGGGATTGACACCTGCGGCAAAGAAGTTGTTGCTCGACTATTCATGGCCGGGAAATGTGCGCGAATTGAGCAACTGTATCGAGCGGGCGATGATTTTTTGCGAAAAAAACAGATTGATGCAAGGGATCTTGTGATTACCCCGACGATATCCGATCCGTCCCAGTCAGAGTGGGTTGTCCCTCCGGAGGGCCTCAACTTGGAAGAAGTCGAACGTAAATTGATCATTTCCGCTATGAAACGGTGCGGTGACAATAAGGCCAAGGCGGCTCGCCTGCTTGGTTTGACTCGCGACACCCTTCGGTACCGGTTGGAAAAATATCAGATCGATTAATATTTGGAGCAGGTATGACAGACTATCGCGTAAAAGGTTTTAACATAGCGGGCTTGGCGGCGGGAATTAAACCGGATCAAAAAAAGATCTGGGCTTGATTGTGAGCGATACACCGACGAGTGCCGCCGGTGTATTTACCCGGAATCAGATTCAGGCCGCCCCGGTGGTTTTAGACCTTGAGCGGATCGCGAGTGGTATCAGCCAGGCGTTGATTGTCAATAGCGGCGTTGCCAATTGTTGCACTGGTAAGCCGGGCATGCAAGATGCCGTTGCCATGTCACGGATGACGGCCGACAGCCTGCGTATTATTCCCGACCAGGTTCTGGTGGCCTCCACGGGGGTCATCGGCCCGCGACTGCCGATGGCAAAAATCGAATCCGCTATTCCCAAACTGGTGGCCGAGGCGCGGCCGACGGGATTTGTCGACTTTGCCGAAGCCATTATGACAACCGACACGGTTCCCAAATTAGTGACTCGCCAGGCTTTATTGAAGGGTGCTCCCTTCACTGTTACCGGCGTGGCCAAGGGGTCCGGCATGATCCATCCAGACATGGCCACCATGCTGGCCTTTATTTGTACCGATATGGGGGCAACAGCTCAACAGCTCCAAAGAATCTTGACGGCGGGTGTCAACGATACGCTTAACAAAATAACGATTGACGGCGATACGAGTACCAACGATACCACTTTGATTTTCGCCAATGGTCGATCCGGCGTGGACCTTCAAAGTCCAAAAGATGCGGCCCTCTTTAATGAGGTCGTACGCGAAGTCCTGGGAGAATTGGCCCAATTGCTGGTTGAAGACGGAGAGGGTGCCACGAAACGGGTCCGGATTATCGTCAAAGGTGCCCGATCCGAGGCGTCCGCCCACGTCGTGGCCAATACCATTGCCAAATCCGCCCTGGTGAAAACTGCTCTTTTTGGTGAGGATGCCAATTGGGGCCGGGTTGTGGCCGCGGTAGGACGGGAAGGCGTTCCCATTGAGCCGGAAAAGCTGAAGCTGTTTTTTGGTGATATTCTTGTGTTTGCCAACGGATGTGGCACAGATGATGCCAATGGCAAACAGGTCTCTAGCGTTTTGCAGCAACCCCGATTCACAATTACCATGGATTTAGGTCTGGGGTCGGCGGAAGTATCGGTTTATACCTGTGACCTGTCGGTGGCGTATGTGCGGATCAATGCCGATTACCGGTCCTGAGCAATCCTTTATGTGTAAAATGACCCCCATACGCTTACAAAAATTTCTTTCAGCAGCGGGTGTCTGTTCTCGGCGGGCAGGCGAAAAGCACATTCTTGCCGGCGATGTTCGTATTAATGGGAAGGTTGCAACGGTCCTTGGAACCAAAGTGGACCCGGAAAAAGACCAGATTGAATTTCGCGGCAGACCGGTTGCACCGTCATCTCAATCCATTTATATTGCTTTATATAAACCGCCGGGATACGTGACAAGTTGTAAACAGCCTCAAGAGAAGATTGTGACATCACTTGTGGATATCCCGGACCGTATTTTCCCTGTGGGGCGGCTGGATAAGGAATCGGAGGGCCTGATTCTTTTAACGAATGACGGCCAATTGCACCATCGATTATCACATCCGTCATTTGATCATGAAAAGGTTTATCGGGTGACGGTGGCCCGGCCGATTACCCACAGTGAGTTGAAGCATTTAGCTCGAGGGGTCGATTTAGACGGTACCTTGACCCGTCCGGCCACCATTCGGCGTCTTTCAAAAAAACAGTTTCTCATCACGCTGCGGGAAGGTCGGAATCGCCAAATACGGCGGATGGTGGGGACGATCGGGCATCGGGTGAACCGGTTAAAACGTATTCGAGTTGCCAACATCCGGTTGGGGAAATTAAAACCAGGGCATTGGCGGCATTTAAGCGGTGGGGAAAAGTCTGATCTTTTGAAAAAAACAATACCGGCGGCTGACAGACATCGCCCGGCCCTAGGAAAACATCGACCCGGTAAAACGTCGACCGGAAAAAGATCGACCGGACAAGTGTCGAATGGATAGTGTCTTTGGCGCTCGCGCAAAGATAAGTAAAAAAAGATTTTTATTCGCAAGGAGTAGCGTATGTTGACTTTGGAATCATTGACAGCCAGGAAAGAGGCCGTCGGAGTGGTGGGGCTCGGATACGTGGGATTACCATTAGCGGTTCACCTGGCAGCTCATTTTCGGGTGGTGGGGTTTGATTTAAATATCGGGCGGATTGAGGAGCTAAATGCTGGTAAAGATCGTACCCTCGAAGTATCCACGGACCGCTTAAGTAAGGTGGATGTCAACTACACTGCTGATCCAGGCGGCTTGTCAGCCTGCCGTTTGATTATCGTGGCGGTGCCGACACCGATTGATGAGCAGCGTAACCCTGACCTTTCACCGCTTTGCGCTGCCAGCGAAATCGTTGGTAAACAGATGCCCTCCGGGTCCTGCGTGGTATTTGAGTCAACGGTCTTTCCCGGGGCGACCGAAGAGGTCTGTGTCCCGATCCTGGAAAAGGAGTCCGGCTTGTCCTTTGGTACTGATTTTACCGTGGGATATTCCCCGGAACGGATCAATCCCGGCGACAAAGTCCATACATTGGAAAAAATTACCAAGATTGTCTCTGGCTCAGATCAACCGACCACTCAACTGCTTGCTGGTGTTTATGGCATGATCGTAAAGGCGGGTATTCATGCGGCCAGTTGTATAAAAGTTGCCGAGGCGGCCAAGGTCATCGAAAATACCCAGCGTGATTTGAACATTGCCTTGATGAATGAATTGGCGATGATTTTTAGCCGAATCGGTATTAATACGCATGAGGTCTTGGCCGCTGCCGGGACCAAATGGAATTTTTTGAAATTTACACCGGGATTGGTGGGGGGGCATTGTATCGGCGTCGACCCGTACTACCTCACCTATAAAGCAGAGTCTATCGGGTATCACCCTGAAATGATCCTGGCCGGGCGGCGGGTCAACGATCAAATGGGCAAACATATCGCTGAGTGCACCGTAAAAAAGCTGATTACCCAGGGAAAACTGGTGAGGGATGCCAAGGTGGCTGTTCTCGGTTTGACCTTTAAAGAGGATGTCCCTGATTTGAGAAATACACGAGTGGTGGATATCATCCATGAGCTGGAGGAGTATGGTATCAAGGTGATGATCCACGATCCCCTGGCCGATGGCGTCGAAGCTGAACGCCATTATCACTTAGAACTGACGGATATTGAGGACATTCACGATATGGATGCGATTATCCTGGCTGTGTCCCATGTGGGTTATCTGGAAATGGGCCTGGAGCGGATTGGCAGGTTCTGCAATGATACAGCCCCGCTGGTGATTGACGTAAAAGGTGTTTTCAACAGCAAAGATGCCAAGGATATGGGAATTGATTACTGGCAGTTGTGATGATTTAATTAAACTGTTTTAGGCTTTGCTTCTATCTGGAACAATCGTCTTGATATCCTTCACGGCATTTTTTCCACTGGCTTTCACCCCGAACATGGCCCGATCCGCCAATCCGATCAATGCGGTCTGGTTGTCAGCATCGTCTGGAAAGGTGGCCACGCCAAAGCTTGCTTGTAATTTAACCTCAAGCCTCCGGCTGGTAAGATAGACTGTTTGGCGCATGAGTGACCGCATGCGTTCTGCCATATCGACGGCCTGGTTTTTGTCAAAGCCGGGCAGCACCACAACGAACTCATCGCCCCCATAGGCAACCCCATAGGCCGGTTTTCGAATGGAAGCCTGAATAGAGGCACCCACCTCTCGGATTGCCTGGCTGGCGTTTAAATGACCATGGGTGTCAACTACCTTTTTAAAGTCATCGATATCCAGAAAGATCAATGAAAATGTTCGCTTTTTGGCGTGACAAGATTCAATTAACCGATCCAGCTGCTTGTATAGATAACGGGTATTAAATAGACCGGTGAGATTGTCATGGGTGGCCTGGTACCGAAATCGTTCTTCACTTTTCCGGAGGATCGTTTCCATCTGTTTGCGTGCTTCATCGGCTTCCATCTCTTTTGAAACAACGGTCAGGCAGCCAAGCGAAAGAAAAATTTGGTCTTCGATAAATGCCTCTATGACAGCCTGATCTTTTAACCAGACGATGTTCCCATTTTTAATCAAGCACTTATAAACCGCTTCAGTTGTGCCTTTTCGTTTGACTTCACGTCGATAATCGCTTCTGGCGCCGGCCAGATCCTCCGGGCTGATCGTGTTTTCGATGATATGCAGGTGGGTGGGCCGGTGGGAATAAACTCGCTGTTCAAGAACACTATCTCGAAACACACGCGCCATTTGAGAAGGTGCGCACGCCATCATCTTGAGGAAGTGTCGACTGATAAATTCGTACCAGATGGTTTTTTCATGCTCTTGCCAGGCGGCAATGTAGGGGATGGCCGGCGTTCCCAGCTGGTCGAAACCCTGGAAGGTGGTAATTCCGTCGGCTATCCGTTGTTTTAGTTTGTTGGAATACGGCCCCTTTAAAATTTTACCGCAATATCCATGGATATCGCTGATGTGACCGGATCGGTATGATTTCATTGGACTATTTCCCCCGAGGGTACCCCCATACCCTGATGAATACTGGGTACGATGTTGTTACAGTATTTAGTTTTTGTAACAATAGATGTGAAAATAGGCAAGAATTAGATATATTTTAACTTACTGAGTTTATTCAGCCTTGACACCGATTAAAGGATATTTCATACTAAGGCTCTACGCAATGCCGTTGACTTAACAATATAATACGACATATCTCTTGTAAATATAAGTGGTTGTGATATGTTGGGGACAATTAAGCATATCTTTTAAATCTTA
>Ga0056107_100063_pt1 | contig 19735 bp, 17 predicted proteins | sample WorMetcrassitun2_FD_77006 | JGI IMG/M metagenome (GOLD analysis project Ga0056107, IMG submission 77006) | Marine gutless worms symbiont microbial communities from Max Planck institute for Marine Microbiology, Germany - Olavius crassitunicatus.2 ...
AAGAATGCGTTCCTTTGCTTGTTGGGAAAATGCAGCAATGACCTAGGTTGATATCAAGCAGGTTTTAGTAGTTCAAGGAAGTTAACTTGGCAATGCCAGACAGCAACATTAATGAAAAAAATTAGCTTAGCTGTACTACAATAGTACTGAATAGGGTTATCTTCGTGCTGAGCAGGGAGTAAATAAGCGCAATTATTCATAGTGGTAAGTGTCTGAACAAGTGATTAGTACGAGCATTGTTAGAGTTTCTCCCATCCTGAGCTGGTATCACGCAGCCCGGATGGTGGACGGTGCCTTAAGGAGTTTGACAGTGCTGACGAGAGACGGACTGACAATAATGCAAGCAGAATGACTATTGGTGAGGCTAGCATATTATCAGAAACAGAATCGGCTTCTTTTAATGCTGAGACTCAAAAACAAATCAATAATAGTTAGTTGTTCTTTCAATTCCATAGCTCAGGTAAGGAACATCCTGTTTCAAACCCCGAAGTACTTATGCAGATGATTATGGAAATGGGAGATATCAGAACCAAAGTCGGATCTGTCCAGATTCTGGATATTGTTATTTAGATATTTTCTGCCACTAGTTCTTTTCTTTTATAGAGCCGTTTTAATTTCGGTCGGAATCTGTATTAATGTCGGGCCGAGTTCTCCATTCCATTATTAGTACGCTCCGTAATAATCCGTAATAATAAGAATAAATAAGTAATTATGTATAATCCCCGGCAGACTTTCAAAGCTACATTATTAATTTTTACCCATGACTGTTCGAACACGTTTTGCTCCGAGCCCTACAGGCTATTTGCATATCGGTGGAATACGTACCGCATTATTTTCCTGGTTATTTGTCAAACATCATGCTGGAGACTTTATCTTACGTATCGAAGATACGGATAAGGAACGTTCTACAGAAGAAGCTGTTCAGGTTATTCTTGATAGCATGCAGTGGTTGGAACTTGATTTTAATGGTAAACCCTATTTTCAGAGTGAGCATTTCGAACGTTATAAGGAAGTGATCCAGCAACTGTTGTCTGAAGACAAGGCTTACTATTGTTGTTGTAGCAAGGAAGAGTTGGAAACTATGCGTAATGATGCAATGACAAAAGGAGAAAAACCAAAATACAATAGGAAATGTCGTCACAGGACGGACGTCCCTGACGAGAAAGGTAGTCAGGTGGTTAGATTTAAAAATCCTACTACGGGCGAAGTCGTTGTTGATGATCTTATTCAAGGAAGCGTGCGCTATCAAAATGCTGAACTTGATGATTTGATTATTGCAAGGTCAGACGGTACTCCAACCTATAATCTGACGGTCGTTGTTGATGATCTCGATATGGAAATTAGCCATGTTATTCGCGGCGATGATCATCTGAACAATACTCCCAGGCAAATGAATATATTCTCTGCTCTTGACGTGGCAGCACCTCGCTATGCTCATGTACCGATGATACTTGGGCCTGATGGTAAAAAGCTGTCTAAACGGCATGGAACGGTGAGCGTCTTACAGTATCGAGAGGATGGCTACTTACGGGACGCATTTTTAAATTACCTGGTAAGACTAGGTTGGTCTCATGGTGACAAGGAAATATTTTCCGAAAAGGAGATGATTGAATTATTTGATATTAAAGATGTGAATAAGGCTGCCTCTGCTATTAACCCGGAAAAGTTATTATGGTTAAACAGCGAATATATAAAGGCCTCTGGTATTACGAAACTAGCAGTCTTACTAAAGGATCAATTGGAAAAATTGAATATTGATAGTAGCGATGGTCCTGGCCTGGAGGAACTGGTTATTGTTCAGCGTGAGCGTTGTAAAGATTTGGTAGAGATGGTAGAGCAGAGTCGCTGCTTTTTTGAGGACTTTGACAGCTTTGATGAGGCGGCAGCAAAAAAACACTTAAGACCAGTAATATTGGAAGCGCTGACAAATTTACGGGAATGTCTGTCAATCCTTAACTCATGGAGCAATGAAGAGATCTACGGCGCAGTTACAGCTGCAGCGGAAGAATTTGGTCTAAAGATGGGAAAAATCGCCCAACCTTTGCGGGTTGCAGTGACTGGTGTAGGCGTATCACCCCCCATTGATGATACATTGCGCTTAGTTGGTAAAGAGAGAACGCTGAAGCGCCTTGATTTAGCCCTTAAATATATTCAATTACGTGCTTCAACTTGACAGTTTAGGGATGGTCACGTACAGTTGTTTGCCTAAATTTACTAGACAACTTTCTTGCTAGCGAGACGCTAGAATTAGACGGTAAAGCGGGGCCATAGCTCAGCTGGGAGAGCGCTTGCATGGCATGCAAGAGGTCGGCGGTTCGATCCCGTCTGGCTCCACCAGACGGGATTAGAAAAACAGGCTGGCAAGCCAGCCTGTTTGGCGTAATATGATAAAGACTGATTTTAGTCCCCATCGTCTAGTCGGCCTAGGACATCGCCCTTTCACGGCGGCAACAGGGGTTCGAATCCCCTTGGGGACGTCATAAATAAAATAAAAAAAACCTGCTTCGTATAGGTTTTTTATGGGGTGTTTAATCTCTTTGGGTTTATTTTCTTATCTTTTTGCTGCGAAGTTTTTGTAAATGATGCAGATTATAAGCCGAGACTAGATAAATATGAGATTTTTTTAAAATTAGTACTTTTCTGTACAAATTCGTAGTGTATTTATTCTAACTACATGAATATAGTTGAATCTTCTTTGCGTTATAAGGTAGTATTGGGTTCATTAACGAAATATGTGTAAAAACACTGTATGGTGCTAAGTTTGTATATACGCAACATAGCTGTATAGTAGCGTCGATATTAGTCATGAGTATTAAGAGTTTATTAACACAAAAGCTTGCTGAGTTTCTAAATAAGGAAAAGACAAGGTTGTCTGAAGGTCTGCTCTTAACGGATTTCGAACGCTTATGTGAAGAGCTGCGTCAGACAGATATTGTATTAGTCGAAGGAGGTTCCAGGGTAAGTGAAGTTATTAAGACGATCACTAATAGTCCCTGGACTCATGCAGCTATTTACATAGGCAGGCTCGATGAGATCAGGGATGAAAAGCTGCAAAATACCATTGCTGAACACTACGACGGAGATTCCCATGAGCAACTATTTATCGAGGCAATTTTGGGTGATGGGACAATTGCTACTCCTGTTAAATATTACGAAGGTTCCCATTTACGTATCTGTCGCCCAAAAGGTTTATCCAGAAATGACAGGAAACAGGTAGTTTCCTATGCTATTGGCCAGTTGGGGTTTGACTACGATATTAGACACCTGCTGGATTTAGCCCGCTTTCTTCTCCCATATTCATTCCTGCCTAAGTGGTGTCGCTCAACGCTGTTTGAATACCGCACGGGGGATTCAACTAAAAATGTATGTTCATCTATGTTGGCAGATGCCTTTGCCTCCGTCAGCTACCCCATCTTGCCTTTTGCAAATCGAATGGATAATGGTCGTTTAAAACTCTATCGGTGCAATACACGTTTAAATACACCGAAAGATTTCGATTATTCTCCCTATTTCGATATCATCAAATATCCGTACTTTAATTTTGATGAGGTAGCAGCCTATCGAACATTGCCCTGGGATGCGGATGGCATAGTATACAATATGGATGGGGATCGTTTTATTTCTGGTAAAGGCCCTAACGGATAAAAAAGCAGTCGATGGAGATAAAAGTGAAGATGTGTCTGAAGGATAGTAGTGTGTCTGAAGGATAGTAGTAAGTTTATTAACTTTTGATTAGCTAATACTACTAATCAAGTTCAAAAACGAGAGTTCTCTCCAGCACTATGAATAGTGTTACAAGTCCCTGATATGTAAAATAAAAACCTATAGTTCCGGATTGAAATGGCTAGTGAGAGAAATTCGAAATAGATAATGAGTGACAATAGAAAAATATCAGTAATTGGTTTGGGTTATGTTGGTCTCCCTGTTGCGGTTGCATTTGGCAAAAAGTCTTCTGTTGTCGGATTTGATATTTGTAATGAACGCATTAAAGAACTATCAAATGGATTTGATAGAACCAACGAAATATCTGAACAGGAGCTTAAGCAAGCTGACATTCGGTTTACGTGTTCTGCCTCAGAATTGCAAAATGCAGATTTCCATATAGTTGCGGTTCCAACACCGATTACCGATGCCAAGCACCCAGATATGAGGGCATTGATTAGTGCCTCCAGGATTATAGGGGAACAGCTAAGGAAGGGTGATATTGTCGTTTACGAGTCCACTGTCTATCCAGGAGCTACGGAAGGCGAGTGCTTGCCGGTGCTGGAAAAGGTTTCGGGATTAATAGCGGGAGAGGATTTTCATATTAGCTATTCCCCAGAAAGAATTAATCCGGGGGACAAGAAACATCGGTTCACAAATATAACGAAAATTGTATCAGCACAGGACGATGCTGCGCGCGATATTATTGCCAGACAATACGCGTCTGTTATTGATGGTGGTATCTATCAGGCTCCCTCGATTAAAGTAGCTGAAGCCGCCAAGGTTATCGAGAACACACAAAGAGATATTAACATAGCTTTGATGAATCAGTTGGCTATGCTTTTTGACAAGCTCAATATAGACACAGGAGATGTTCTTGAAGCGGCCTCAAGTAAGTGGAATTTTTTACCTTTTACTCCAGGGCTTGTGGGAGGGCACTGCATCGGAATAGATCCATATTATTTGAGTTATAAAGCGGCAATATCTGGCTACATCCCTGATTTGATATTGACTGCAAGGGCGATAAATGAAGGTGTCGGAGTCCATATTGCCTCTCAAGTAGTGAAGGCCTTAATTAGATTGGGTAGCAATGGGAATCAATCTACTGTCACTATTTTGGGCCTTACGTTTAAGGAAAATATTCCGGATATTCGCAATACCCGTGTTTCAGATATTGTTCATGAGCTGGAAAGTTATGGCATTAATATTCAACTTCATGATCCCGTTGCAGATCGAAGTGATGTATCAAAAAATTTTAGTATTGTTCCAATTTCGTTAGAACAGCTTAAGCCTGCAGATGTCGTAATCATTGCTGTAGCACACGATGACTATCGTTCTGGCGAGTGGAGGCTTATTAGTAAGCTATTACATAATCAGGAAGGAATTGTCTATGATGTTAAGGGAATATTGCCACGAGACTCCAGACCAGAAGGTGTCATTTTACACCGTTTATAGAACTGAAATAAAAGTATGAATCAACTATATCCTGTGGTGCTTGCTGGTGGTGGCGGTGACAGGCTATGGCCACTGTCCAGAGAGCTATTCCCCAAACAGTTATTATCTTTTCATTACGAAGAGTCAATGTTGCAGTTGACATTGCTGCGTTTGTCCGGTCTTGAAAAAAACTTAGACGTACTCGCCCCTTTAATATTGTGCAATGAAGAATATCGCTTTTTAGTTCAGGAACATGCTTCTGCTGTAAGTGATGAACTGGGTAAAGTAATCCTGGAGCCGGAAGGCCGAAATACAGCACCGGCCCTTACTGTTGCCGCATTGTCAGTTGAAGAAAATGACTCGGTTATATTGTTAATGCCTGCTGATCATTTTATCGATGAAATGGATGCCTTCCAGAGTGCTGTGTTAGATGGTTTTGAGTTGGCGCAGGAGGGTATGTTGGTTACCTTTGGTATAAAGCCGTCCCATCCTGAAACAGGATATGGTTATATAAATACTAAGTCTTCAATCTACCGTCATATAAAAAATAATGCTTTCGTTGTCGAACACTTCGTGGAAAAACCTGATGCAAAAACGGCTAAAGATTACGTGAATTCAGGTGAGTATTACTGGAACAGTGGGATTTTTATGATGAAGACTTCTGTATGGTTGTCTGCTATTCAGAAATACCGGGCAGATATTTATTCGGCCTGCAGTAAAGCATACGATAGGGGCGAAAGTGATGGTTTATTTTTTCGACTTGAGAAAAAAGCTTTTAAATCCTGTCCAAATGACTCGATAGATTATGCAATCATGGAAAAAATTTGGCATGATGGTTCATTTACCGTGGCCTTGGTCGAGCTGGATGCGGGCTGGACTGATATTGGATCATGGTCGGCGGTTTGGGACGTAAGCAGTAAATCATTACACAACAACGTTATCGAAGGCGATGTACTTGCAGAAGATACAACAAATTCCATTATTCTTGCCCATGACAGGTTGGTAGCAACCGTCGGGGTTGATAATCTGATAGTAGTAGAGACATCGGACGCCGTGTTAGTTGGACGCCAGAAAAAAGCGCAAGATGTAAAAACAATAGTCAATAAGTTGAGGATGAAGAGGAGGCAGGAATTAATCGTCCACAAGCAAGTGTTTAGGCCATGGGGCAGTTATATTTCAATTGATAGTAGTAAAAATTTCCAGGTCAAGCGCTTAATTGTAAATCCTGGTAAAAAGCTATCTTTACAACTTCATCATCAACATACGGAACATTGGGTGGTGGTTAGCGGCGTGGCTACTATCATCTGCGGTAAAAAAACTTTTGACTTAAACAAAAATGAATCAACCTATATTCCAGTTGAAACAAAACACAGATTAGAAAACAAAACGGATCAAATAATCGAGATCATTGAGATTCAATCCGGAGATTACCTGGGTGAGGATGATATTGTCAGATTTGATGATGATTTTGGACGTACCTAATCAATGAAACCTTTAGTTTGCTGATAATCTGCCTTAACAGAATTTATATATTAAAGAATGACAGGGCTTAAAAATGACTCCTCGGGACGGGCTCGAACCGCCGACCTAGTGATTAACAGTCACCCGCTCTACCGACTGAGCTACCGAGGAACGACAAGGATGCGTATCTTACTGGCGCTGATTTATAGCGTCAATCCTTATCCATCAGTAAGTTGTATTTAGTCGGTTTACAGGCTGTCAAAGGAAAATTTTGAATGCTTGCTCAGCTCTTATCGGTTGTTCCTCACTAAAATGTTAGCAGTCCAGATGAACAAGTAGAGAACTTAGCTATTAAGTTGTATGGTGAGCACAATCTCCTACAGTTATTACGCATAACTTTATTATTCTGTTCGGATGGTTCAGAATTTAACAATCCAAAGTCTAAGCAGGAAAATTACCAAATAGGCAGTTCTAATGAACAATTTCAAACTCCATTCAGACTACAAACCGGCAGGTGATCAACCTAAAGCTATTGAAGATCTACTCACTGGTATTCATGATGGTTTGGCACATCAAACCCTACTCGGAGTTACCGGATCTGGTAAAACCTTTACAATTGCCAACATAATCCAGACTGTGCAGCGACCCACCCTGGTATTGGCACCTAATAAGACCTTGGCTGCGCAGTTATATGGAGAGATGATGGAGTTCTTTCCTGAGAATTCAGTGGAATATTTTGTTTCTTATTACGACTACTACCAACCCGAGGCTTATGTACCAAGCTCAGATACTTTTATCGAAAAGGATGCCTCAATTAATAAACATATCGAGCAAATGCGTCTTTCGGCAACCAAGGCCATTCTGGAAAGACGCGATACAATTATTGTTGCGACGGTATCAGCGATTTATGGCCTAGGGGATCCTAAGTCTTATCTAAAAATGATGATGCATCTCGATCGGGGAGACAAGGTCGATCAGCGCTATATATTGAGAAGACTGGCTGAGATGCAATACACGCGAAACGAGATTGAATTGCATCGAGCTACCTATCGTGTACGAGGCGAGATTATAGATATCTTTCCTGCTGAATCAGAAAAGGAGGCTATACGGATTGAGCTTTTCGATGAAGAAATTGAATCATTGTCTTGGTTTGACCCTTTAACGGGGGCAGTTAGGCGCCAGGTTCCGCGGCTTACCATATATCCCAAGAGTCATTATGTTACTGCACGGCAGAAAATCCTGGATGCCGTCGAAGTGATTAAAGAAGAACTGCAAGAGCGGCTTCAGGAATTACGGGAACTTAACAAGCTGACTGAAGAACAACGCCTGGAGCAGCGTACGCGTTTTGACATAGAGATGATGAAGGAGCTTGGCTATTGTATCGGCATTGAAAATTACTCACGACACTTATCAGGTAGGAAGTCAGGTGAGCCTCCACCTACATTATTTGACTACTTGCCTGATGATGCATTACTTGTAGTAGACGAAAGCCATGTCACTATTCCGCAACTGGGAGGTATGTATCGGGGCGATCGTTCCCGTAAAGAAAACCTGGTGGAGTACGGTTTTCGCTTGCCCTGTGCCATGGATAACAGGCCACTTCGCTTTGACGAATTTGAGAACTTAGCTCCCCAAACCATCTACACATCTGCTACCCCAGGTTCTTATGAGAGAGAGCATTCAGGCCAAATTGTTGATCAAATAGTTCGTCCAACTGGTCTGATTGATCCGGAAGTCGAGATACGAGCTGTGAACGCTCAGGTAGATGATTTACTGTCGGAGATTAATCTCCGTGTAGAATTGAGAGAGCGAGTCCTCATCACCACGTTAACAAAACGCATGGCGGAAGATCTTACGGATTACCTGGCTGATCATGATGTAAAAGTCAGATATTTGCATTCAGATATTGATACTGTTGAACGGGTTGAGATTATCAGAGATCTTCGTCTTGGTGAATTTGATGTCTTGGTTGGAATTAATCTGCTTAGAGAGGGCCTGGATATGCCGGAAGTATCCTTGGTTGCCATACTTGATGCTGATAAAGAGGGCTTCCTTCGCTCTGAAACAACGCTCATCCAAACAGTAGGTCGTGCAGCCAGAAATATTAATGGCAAGGCCATCATGTATACCGACAAAGTTACCGGCTCCATGCAAAGAGCGCTGGAGGAAATGGAGAGAAGGAGAGTTAAACAAATTACTTTTAATGCTGAACACGGAATTACTCCAAAAGGGATAAATAAAGCGGTTACAGATATCATGAAGGGTGCTTACGATGACGGTAAAGTTCGTAACAGGAAATGGGCAAAAATAGCTGAAGAAGCCAACCCTTACTATGAAATGGCGCCGGAAATGCTGATGAAAAAGATAAAAAAACTGGAAGAGGAAATGTATCAACGTGCTCGCGATCTTGAGTTTGAGGAAGCGGCACAGCTAAGAGATGAGATCGCCCGTATTCGGGTTTAGGGATTAGATTTACCGGGATAGAAAGTCAGTTAATAAAAGGATGAAATGTCTCTAAATACTTGAGCATCAAATAACTACTCTGTATCCTGTGCTATCTTGGTTTTGTAGGCGCGTAGCTCAGCTGGTTAGAGCGCTACCTCGACACGGTAGAGATCACTGGTTCGACTCCGGTCGCGCCTACCAACAATTTTTACCACAGCTGGCGTTACATGGTGTAGTGTCAACCTAAATCCTTGGCAAGTGACCTTTTATGGGAGTCACCACTGAACATGAGGAATGCAACATGCTTATAGTATCTTTTTCTGATGGCAGTCAACGTAAATATGATAAGCCTGTTTCAGTAATAGACGTTGCCAGAGACATTGGTCCTGGACTTGCCGCAGTCACTTTGGCTGGTGAAATAGAAAATAAGATAGTGGATAGTTCCTATATTATTGAGACGGATGTTCAGCTGCAGATTATTACCGACAAGGACGAAGAAGGTTTGGAGATGATCCGCCATTCCTGTGCCCACCTTATGGCTCAAGCAGCAAAGGAATTGTTTCCTGAAGCACGGGTGACTATCGGGCCAGTGATTGAATACGGCTTTTATTATGATTTTGCTTATGAGCGTTCATTTACTCCGGAAGATTTACAATCAATTGAAAAGAAGATGACTGAATTGGCCAAGCAAGACTTTGAAATTATCAGGACGGTAAAGGAACGAATTGATGCAGTTCAGTTTTTTCGCGACATGGGTGAAGAATATAAAGCAGAAATAATCGAGTCGATTCCCTCCAATGAGGCATTGTCCTTTTATCAACAAGGTGATTTTATTGATCTGTGCCGCGGTCCGCATGTGCCAAGCACAGGAAAACTGAAGGCATTTAAATTAACTAAACTTGCCGGAGCATATTGGCGCGGTGATTCCCACAATGAAATGCTCCAACGCATTTATGGAACGGCCTGGGCAGGCAAAAAAGCACTGAAGGCTCATCTACACCGCATGGAAGAAGCCGAGAAAAGGGATCATAGAAAACTGGCAAAACGTCTGGATCTATTTCATTTTCAGAAAGAGGCGCCTGGTATGGTGTTTTGGCATCCTAATGGATGGGCGGTTTATCAAATAGTTGAGAATTATATACGTAGTAAAATGCGGCAACACGGCTATCAAGAGATAAGGACTCCTATGATTGTAGATCGTAGTCTCTGGGAGAGATCCGGTCATTGGAACAAATTTAGAGAGGATATGTTTGGTACTAACTCTGAAAACAGAGAATACGCTATTAAACCAATGAACTGCCCCTGTCATATTCAAGTCTTTAATCATGGTCTAAAGAGCTATCGTGATTTGCCTCTTCGTCTGGCAGAATTTGGTTCCTGTCATCGTAATGAAGCCTCCGGAACACTGCACGGACTGATGCGTGCCAGAAACTTTACTCAGGATGATGCACATATTTTTTGTACGGAGGAGCAAATTCAGGCAGAAGTAGCTAACTTTATTGAATTATTGTTTGAGGTTTATGCTGATTTTGGCTTTATGGATATCATCGTTAAGCTATCTACGAGGCCAGAAAACCGAGTTGGCGATGATAGCATTTGGGATAAAGCAGAAAACGCTCTGGAAGTGGCCCTCAATAATACTGAACTCGATTGGCAACTGCAGCCAGGTGAAGGGGCCTTCTACGGGCCAAAGATTGATTTCTCGCTGACAGATTGTATTGATCGGATTTGGCAGTGCGGTACGATACAGGTTGATTTATCCATGCCTGGACGATTAGGTGCACAATATATCGATGAAAACAGTGAAAAATTGATTCCAGTCATGCTGCATAGGGCCATCTTGGGCTCTCTGGAGCGTTTTCTTGGCATTTTGATAGAAGAATATGCCGGTACCTTTCCTGCCTGGTTAGCACCTGTGCAGGCTACGGTAATTTCCATTACTGAGAGGCAGACTGAATATGCGAAAAAAATAGAAGAATCCTTGAGTAATAAAGGGTTTAGGGTTGTATCAGACTTGAGAAATGAGACGATCGGTCTTAAAATTCGTGAACACACAATGCAGCACGTGCCGTACCAACTTATCATTGGGGCACGCGAAGTCGAAGATAACAACATAGCCGTGCGTACGCGTTCTGGAGACGACCTTGGTGGAATGGATCTCGATACCTTCATCGATCGTTTAAAAGCAAATATAGCGTATCGCGGCCGTACTGTTTTGGAGGACTAGAATATTATTGTTAAAAAATCGAATCGATTAAATGAAGAAATTACTGCATCGGAGGTAAGGTTAATTGGTGAAGATGGGAAACAGGTAGGAGTTGTTTCTCTACAAAATGCGCAAGACATAGCAGACACAGCTGATCTGGATTTGGTAGAAATTGTACCAAATGTCGATCCACCAGTTTGCAGGGTAATGGATTATGGCAAATTTCTGTTTGAGCAGAGTAAGAAAAAACATACAGCCAGAAAAAACCAAAAACAGACTCATGTAAAAGAGATTAAATTTCGACCTGGCACTGAAGACGGTGATTATCGGGTCAAGCTCAGAAATTTAATTAGATTTCTCCTGCATGGCGATAAAGTGAAGGTCACTTTACAGTTCAGGGGCAGAGAGATGGCCCATCAGGAATTGGGTGATAAAATGTTGGACAGGGTAAAGCTCGATTTGAAAGACCATGGCGTTGTGGAGCAATTTCCAAAAATGGAAGGACGACAGATGGTGATGGTGCTTGCGCCAAAGAAGTAAAGGTAAAATATTGAATTAATTAATTGTATGAAAGGAAAATTGGTAAATGCCTAAATTAAAAACAAATCGCGGCGCTGCAAAGCGGTTCTCCAGAACTGCTTCTGGTAAGTTTAAGCACCGTCAATCGCATCGAAGTCATATATTGACAAAGAAGAGTAGCAAGCGCATACGCCAGCTACGTCCAATCATAGCTATTCATGATAATGACCAAAAGGCTATTGCCAGAATGGTTCCATATATATAGAGGTTATAGGTAATGGCAAGAGTAAAACGCGGCGTGACCGCCCATGCAAAACATAAGGCAGTTACTGCGCAGGCGAAAGGTTATCGTGGTCGGCGTAAAAATGTTTTCCGTGTAGCAACGCAGGCAGTAACAAAAGCTGGCCAATATGCATATCGTGACCGTCGTCAGAGAAAATATCAGTTTCGTGCACTATGGATTGTACGGATTAATGCAGCAGCAAGATTAAACGGACTTTCATACAACCGTTTGATAGATGGCTTAAATAAAGCAGATATTGAGATTGATCGTAAAGTGTTGGCGGAACTAGCTGTAAATAATAAGGATGTTTTTGCCCAACTTGCTAATCAAGCCAAGTCCTGCATCGTGGCCTGACAAGAATATCTATTACTAGTGCTTGCAGGGGAATGGTTTAATAGCTGCTCCCCTTTTTTATCTACAGGATGTACTGTATGCCGCGGGAGCATGAATGCACAGTAGCGGCAATGCACAGAATGGATTATTCAGAAATTTCTTGTTTATTATTCATGATGTCGAAAATGCAGACATAGGAAACGCTGGGGAAACAGTTTCTAAATGAAGGTTGTAGCTTGTGGAAGAAATTAAACAAATACTAGATAAAGCGATGAGCTTCGCAAATAATTCCTCGGATCTGGTTGGCCTGGGTCAAGTACGCATTGATTATCTGGGCAAAGAAGGTCTATTAACTGTTCAATTAAATCAATTGGGTGATTTGCCTGCTGAAGAACGCCCCGCTGCTGGACAAGCTATCAATGATGCCAAGATACAGTTACAGGAAGCAATATTGGAACGAAGATCATACTTGGAACGTGAAAAGATTGAATTACAATTGGAAAGTGAAAAGATCGATATTACCTTACCTGCACGAGGGCATTGTTCGGGAAGTTTACATCTCATAACACAAACTTTTGCTGAGATAGAAAAATTATTCTCCCAAGTCGGATTTGAAATTGTTGATGGACCGGAAATAGAAGATGATTACTACAATTTCGAAGCACTGAATATTCCTAAGAACCATCCTGCACGGGCGATGCACGATACGTTTTATGTTGAAAATAATTTACTACTACGTACTCATACTTCTCCCGCACAAATCCGGATAATGAAAGAGCGACAACCACCTTTACGCATTATTGCTCCAGGTAGAGTGTACCGATGCGATTCAGATTTAACTCATACTCCAATGTTTCATCAGGTGGAAGCTTTCCTGGTAGATGAGGGGGTAACCTTTGCTCAGCTAAAGGGTTTACTTTTGGATTTTACCAGACAGTTTTTTAATGAAGATGTAAAAGTTCGATTTCGTCCTTCCTACTTTCCTTTCACCGAGCCATCAGCAGAGATTGATATTATGGGTAGTAACGGTTGGTTGGAGATTCTTGGATGCGGCATGATACACCCAAATGTCTTGAATAACGTTGGTATAGATAGCGAAAAGTATTCAGGTTTTGCTTTAGGAATGGGGGTGGAAAGATTAGCCATGTTGAAGCATAGTATTGATGATCTGCGCATTTTTTTTGATAACGATATACGTTTTCTGAGGCAATTTGCTTAGCCTCCCATCAGTTTTTATTTATTGCCAAGCCTTTATGACTGAATGGTGCGAATTTTAATCATTTTAGAGTTAATGCAAGTAACGAATGACACAAAATAAGTGACGTATTTATGAAATTTAGCGAAAAATGGTTGCGCGAATGGGCAGATCCAAGTGTATCCATAGATGAACTGCTTGAGCAACTCACCATGGCTGGTCTTGAAGTGAAAAATTGCACAGACGCACACCCCGGGTTTAGCGGAATAGTTGTTGCCAGAGTAGAGTCAGTCGAACCACATCCCAACGCTGACAAATTATCGATTTGCTCTGTTAATGCCGAAAATGACAAAGTCATTAATGTTGTGTGTGGTGCAGAAAATATCAAGCCTGGAAGTTGTTACCCTCTTGCTCCGGTGGGTTCAGTGGTTTATGGAGGTACTGATATTGGAGAGATAGAACTTAAAGGTGTGAAATCTGAGGGCATGTTGTGCTCCAGTGCTGAACTAGGCTTGAGTGAAGAGGATAATTCTCTTCTGGAACTTGATTTGGAAGCTACGCCTGGTCAGACGTTGGATAAATATCTGGAACTTGACGATCAGATGATTGAGCTGTCATTAACGCTGAACAGAGGCGACTGTCTGTGTTTGTCTGGAATTGCCAGAGAAGTAGCCGTATTAAATGAACTCCAATATAAGCCTTTAAGTATCAATCCAGTTGATGTTGTGATAAAAAATAAGAGGAAGGTTAGTCTAGAAAACCCTATCAGCTGTCCTCGATATGTGGGACGTGTTATCGAAGGTATCGATATTACAAAAAAAGCTCCAGATTGGATGCAGGAAAAATTGCGCAGATCTGGCGTCCGTAGTATCAATATTATTGTTGATATAGCCAATTACGTCATGCTTGAACTGGGGCAACCCATGCATGCTTTTGATAATGATTTACTAAATGGTGATATTTCTGTTCGAAATACAAAAGTTAATGAGAGTCTAGTGCTGCTGGATGGCAAAAAATATCAATTAGGGGAAGATACTTTAGTTATCGCCGACGAAAGTGGTGCCATTGCCATGGCCGGAATCATGGGTGGTCTGGATTCAGCAGTTAGTGACAACACCAGCAATATTTTCCTTGAGAGTGCATTTTTCTCTCCTGACGCAATTATGGGTAAAGCCAGGCAATATGGTCTGCATACCGATGCGTCACACCGCTACGAGAGAGGTGTTGATTACAACATACAAGGGCTCGCAGCAGAACGCGCCACAAGCTTAATTCTCGAGCTGTGTGGTGGTAAAGCTGGATCAGTAATAGAAGCCAGCAAACAAGAAAATCTGCCTGAAAACAAACAAGTTAAATTTAGACCTGCCAAGGTTTATAAGCTGCTTGGCATTGAATTGAAAGAGGCCAGAATAGAACAGATCATAGAACAATTAGACATGACAGTTGTTAAGGATGAGGATTGCTGGAGTGTGTCTATTCCTTCTTTTAGATTTGATATCGATATCGAAGCCGATCTAGTGAAGGAAGTCGCTCGCATTTATGGTTATGACAACATGCCTAGCGATGACATTCATGCCAAGCTACGCATTCATAGTCCTGTTTCAGAGAGAGAGTTGGATGATTTACGACGAGAGCTGGTAAGTCGCGGCTACTATGAAGCAATTACATACAGTTTTGTGGATGAAGGGCTACAAAAGAAAATAACTGGCACGGGGGACGCAATTCACCTGTTAAATCCTATTTCTTCGGATCTGGGTGTCATGCGTCAAAGTCTATGGCCGGGATTGATATTAGTACTTCAATATAACCTGAAAAGACAGCAGCCGAGAATTAGAATGTTCGAATATGGACGCATTTTTAATCTTTGTAATGAATTGATACAGGATCCGGTTCTTTCTGGAATTACATGTGGTAATCTATTTATAGAACAATGGGATAAAAGAAATAATTTATGTGATTTCTATGATCTGAAGAGTGATGTAGAAGCACTGATATTAGAGGATACGAACAATTTAAGCCTCAATTATGAGGAATTTCAGCACCCAGCGCTGCATCCCGGACAATCAGCGCAAATTATTTTTAATAATCAAAGGGTTGGAGTTTTAGGCGCTATTCATCCTTCATTATTAAAGGAATTAGGTATTACAACATCAGTTTTTGTATTTGAGTTAGAAATTCAAAGAGTATTAAAGAAGGTGCTCTCAAGTTACGAGAAGCTATCTAAATTTCCTTCAGTGAAACGCGATATTTCTATTATTGTTGACAAGAATATAGCCGTGGCAAATATACTAAAAAGCATCAAATCTACGGCTTCCGAGCTACTAGAAAACTTTCAGTTGTTTGATGCGTATCAAGGGGAAGGTATTGATATTGAGAAAAAAAGTCTTGCACTAAGCTTGACTTTTCGGGCATCATCTAGCACTCTCAGGGACAAGGAGGTCGAAAAGCTAGTTAGTTGTATTTTAGGAGCTTTACATTCAGAATTTGGCGCGACATTAAGAGATTAGGAACATGGGAGCACTAACAAAAGCGGATATGGCTGAAAAGCTGTATGAAGAGTTAGGGCTAAACAAACGGGAAGCAAAGGAAATTGTCGAAATGTTTTTTGAGGAGGTTCGGAGTGCATTAGAGACTGGCCGTCAGGTTAAATTATCAGGATTTGGTAATTTTGACCTAAGAGATAAAAACCAACGTCCTGGACGTAATCCGAAAACTGGAGAAGAAATTCCAATATGTGCACGCAGAGTGGTGACATTTCGTCCTGGACAGAAACTTAAAGCACGAGTAGAGGCTTATGCTGGAAGCACCCAACAACAGTGAACTACCTGTCATTTCGGGTAAGCGTTATTTCACCATCGGCGAAGTAAGCGATCTTTGTGCGATTAAGCCGCATGTATTAAGGTATTGGGAGCAGGAATTTCCTCAATTAAAACCCCTGAAACGACGTGGCAACAGGCGTTATTATCAACGCCATGACGTTATTCTTATCAGGCAGATCAGAAGTTTGCTCTATGAGCAAAGGTTTACTATTGGCGGAGCACGCCAGCGTTTGTCTGATTCAGAAACAAAGGACGACTCTAATCAAAGTCGGCAGATCATTAAGCAGTTACGTACGGAACTAGAAGAAATTCTTGATACCCTAAGAAGATAGTAGTGCCTTAATTCTGACTAATTCTCTTTTATTGAGTTGGTTGTTAGCACACAATTTAAATCTTTAACTATACATTAACAAGCTTACCTTAAGTTTCGGGGCGTAGCGCAGCCTGGTAGCGCACCACAATGGGGTTGTGAAGGTCGGAGGTTCGAATCCTCTCGCCCCGACCAAATAACATGGCAATACTTGGTCTGTACGAGAAGCTGCTTATATATTTGGGCGGTAAAGTTGAACTTGGATAACAGGTCTAAGTACTCTAGGGTTGGTTTTTTAAACTAAAACTTATAATCACAACACTTAAGTTTCTTGCAGAAATTAATCAGCGAACCTCAAACTATTACATTCTTGATCTATTTTTACAGGGAAGGATCTTCTATTCGATCTGGTCTTTTTACTTAATACTAAATAAATCTCACTTATTAAAATATGTATAGGGTAAAATATTTCTAAATTAAAAAGTAACGATAGATTGTAGACTTACTCAGACTACAATATTAGCTCATCATCAATTGGTAAAAACTAGAATCGAGAGTCGAATTAATTATGTGTGGAATTGTTGGGGCGGTGGCACAGAGAAATGTTAGCCCTATATTACTTGAGGGATTGCGACGGCTTGAATACAGAGGATATGACTCTGCTGGCATAGCAGTATTAAATGATAAAGAAGAGATCCAGCGAGTTCGGGTACTTGGTAAAGTTAATGCTCTTGTTGAGTCACTCAAAACAACTCCACTTACTGGAACAACTGGTATTTCTCATACTCGATGGGCAACTCACGGGGTTCCAAGTATAAAAAATGCTCATCCCCATCAAAGTAAAGACAAAATTGCTCTTGTTCACAATGGCATAATCGAAAATCATGAATCGCTGCGCAAGGAACAGGAGCAGTTGGGCTATACATTCGAAACTGATACCGACACCGAAGTAGCAGTTAATCAAATTCATTTGTATTTGCAGGAAGGGAAAGACATGCTGGAAGCTGTAATAAGTGCTGTAAAAAAGTTGGATGGGGCCTATGCGCTGGGTGTTATTGGTAAAACAGAGCCTGTTCGTCTTATTGCCGTCCGTTCAGGAAGTCCGCTTATTATTGGGATTGGCATTGGTGAATACTTTATTGCTTCCGATATTTTTGCCTTGTTGCCTGTCACTCAACAATTCACAATTCTAGAGGAAGGTGACGTAGCGGATATTCGTAGAAACAGCCTCCGGATCTTCAATAAGAATGGAGAAGAAGTAAGTCGTCCAATTATTACTTCGAAATTATCTTCCGACGCAGTGGATAAGGCCGGATATTGTCATTACATGCTAAAGGAAATATTTACTCAGCCATTAGCAATTTCTGAAACCATGGAAGGGCGAATTGCGGAAGGGATCATTGTTGAAAAGTCTTTCGGAGATGAGGTAAAGGACATACTGGACAGGACGAAGGCGGTACAAATAGTCGCTTGTGGCACCAGTTTCCATGCCGGACTGGTTGCAAAATACTGGATTGAATCAATTGTAGAAATACCCTGTAAGGTCGATATCGCTAGCGAATACCGTTACCAAAAAACGGTCGTTCAGGAAGGCACTCTATTCGTAACAATATCACAATCTGGAGAAACCGCTGATACACTCGCAGCACTGCAAATGACGAAATTCCTGAGTTACATTGGTACGCTTGCAATCTGCAATGTAGCGGAGAGTTCGTTGACAAGGAATTCCGATCTGGTTTTTCTTACTCACGCTGGCCCGGAAATAGGTGTTGCGTCGACTAAGGCGTTTACTACCCAGTTGGTTGTATTGTTTATGCTAACTCTTTTGTTGGCACGTAGATATGGAGGACTAATAAGTATATCTGAAAAAGAACTGGTGCAGCAACTTAAGAGTTTACCTGGAAAGGTTAACCACGTGTTGAAGTTAAATTCGGAGTTGTACAATATAGCAGAACATTTCATACACAGGCATCATGTCCTCTATCTTGGCAGGGGAAGCATGTTGCCAATAGCAATGGAAGGTGCACTGAAACTTAAAGAAATATCCTACATACACGCAGAGGCATACGCAGCAGGAGAATTAAAACATGGACCTTTGGCACTGGTAGATAAAGACATGTCGGTTATTGCTGTTGCGCCGAATGACAAGTTGCTGCAAAAGCTTAAGTCAAACTTACACGAAGTTAGAGCGCGAGGCGGAGAACTCTATGTGTTTGCTGATTTGGAAACCCAATTGGAATCAACGGAGGGTACTACTGTCATTAACATGTCACCGATCGATTATTATATAGCACCAATTGTCTACGCCGTACCATTACAACTTTTTGCTTACCACGTTGCTGTATTAAAGGGGACGGATGTAGATCAACCGCGTAATCTTGCAAAGTCGGTAACGGTAGAATAGAATGTGTGCTGCTATAATGGATTGGTTTGCTTTAAATTTATGACACAACTAGGAAAATTGAAATCAATGGAGAGTTCTCAAGCTAGTGTCAGAGTGCTTGTTGTTGATGACGACAATGATATATTGTCATTGCTTTCGACGTGGCTTACGGATGAAGGTCTTGATGGGCATTGCCAAGTTAACTTCCTTGAACTACTAAAACCTGTTTGATATCAACCTAGGTCATTGCTGTATTTCCCCAACAAGCAAAGAAACGCATTCTTAGAAATCGATAAGTCTCAGCACGCACCAGATGACGACACAGATTGAACCGACAAGAATCGCTGTGCCTGTTTCGCTGACTTAAACCCTCGCCCATCCCCTGCTTCCTCACCCTAGTCGGCTGATGAGATAGCTCAGCTTATCTGTGACAATTTTGCGCAGCTTACCTATGTGTTTCTTCACCAATCTTTATAAAGAATCACTTTGCGGCGTTAGCATTACGTCGCTTTTGCATATACGCCTCATCGATGAAAAATGTATCCCCCGTATCCCTGATGCTTTCGATGCAGTCTTCTAGCATAGCTAGAACTAAGTCTATTGCACTATGGCCGAATTGACTCATAGCTAACTATAATCCCACGT
>Ga0056107_100064_pt1 | contig 19610 bp, 23 predicted proteins | sample WorMetcrassitun2_FD_77006 | JGI IMG/M metagenome (GOLD analysis project Ga0056107, IMG submission 77006) | Marine gutless worms symbiont microbial communities from Max Planck institute for Marine Microbiology, Germany - Olavius crassitunicatus.2 ...
AGATGGAAATCCACTGGAGGTCGAAACCCATAGGTAAAGTTGCCGCCAACCTGCCATTTATGAAAAATATGGCAGAGTATAATTTCACACATAATTGTTGACACTACCGATAATAAAAAAGCCTGTTTGATTTGTCCCAGGTGCGCTCCTAACGAAACACCTTCCCCCTCGTCTGAAAGGCGCATGCCGATGAGCCCTCGAATGGTTTCCTGCTGGGATGCAGTCCCTTTTAGCGTGGTGTTAATGACATCGATTAGTTCATTGAGTGAATCAAAAATGGTATTCAGGGCATCGGCCAGTCTCTCCAACTGTTTTTCCGATTGCATTTCCACGCTGGAGGCTTTTTCTCCCAGAAAGAGCAGAAATAGATCGGCCAACATGTCTTCTTGAACCCGGGCCGGGGGCACCGCCGGGGACGCATTTGGATCGAATTGAACGGCCACCTGTTTCAGCAAACCGATCCTCTCGGTTAATGGCATGAATGCCAGGCGACCATTAAGATGGCTTTGAATTCGTTGTTCCGCATCGGTGGGGTCGGCGGTGTAAATTTTTTGTATTTCCGCTTCCAATTGGGAAGCCGATATTTTGGCAGGCATATTATTTCCTGTCCTTACTCTTGCTTTTGGTTGAAACGATGATTGTTTCGGCCAATTTGTCTTTCAAATTCTGTTGGGATGGCATCTGAGATTTGTTTCGATTCGCGGGAGGTGTCGATAAGCCTTTCCCGAAATCTTCCGGACCGTTTTTATTAGAACCCAGCGTGAATGTCTTAAGAAACTTTTTTTCCGGTTCCGGGGAGCGATCTTGTTGATCTGATTGATCTGGCCGTTTGGGCATGATGTCAGATGTTATCTTTTGGCCCCGGGACATCGGCGCGTTCGGTTCAAGGGGCCGAATGATCATGGTTTCAGGGAGGATGCCAGCTTGTGGCGGTTTAGTGGCATCCGGTATCAAGGAAGGCGGCCGATGGTTACCATGCCTATCTGGTTTTCGATGATCGGTTGGTTCTCGATGGTCGGCTGGCTCTTGATGATCATATCCGGGTCTTGCCGGTTCGATGGCTCCAATGATGATTGTTTCAGGGATATCCGGATTGATGGGTGAATTTGGTTTTTTATCGGTCGGTGATCGATCTCTATTCGGGGAAACGATGATCGTTTCCTGTAAATCCGGATTTTCATTTAATACCGGTACCGGCCTTGATGGCTCGCCGGATGGGTCGTAAGGGGGATCCTGTGAAGGTTGTTCTACCGCTTCGATCAAGGGCGGGTTTATTATATTTTTGGCGGCCCCGGTTTCCCATTTGATGATAAGCCGCTTCAGAATCAGCGAGATCGATTTGTCTGGATCCGCACTGGTCGGATTGGCCGGGTCTCGTTCAACTGTCTGGGCCGGATCCCGATCAACTTTTGGAGATGGCGCAAAATCGTTTTTAGCCGCTCTTAATATTGATAAATTGTCAACATTCACCGCATCGGCTTTGAATATAAGCATGTGGAAAGGATAAAAAGCGACCGGTGAGATTCGGGTTAAAAGCGGTCCATTTGGTGCATGGCAATCACTAACTTCCAAGCAGGTACGGCAGGGGAACCGGTGTATCTGGCAGGTTGAGGTAGCGAGGTTTTTAAATTCACTGATCAATTTCACATCGCTTTTTGCAAGATTTTCGTCCGGGTCTATGGATGAACAGGTGTAAAAGTCTGTCTCGCCCGCCAATTGATAGCAGGTGGGGCAAAATAGATATTGTTTAAGCGAATGGGTATAGGAATGTAAACCGGCGGCGTCAAGCATATAATCATCGCGGCATAGTTCGAGCAACCCGCCGCAAAGAGGGCAGGGCGGGAAAAAAAATGATTTTTATGCGCGCAATAAAATAAGGGTTGAAAAGGGAGCAGATGGCCATTAGCCGCTAATTGATCGCCCAATTTAAGCAGGCAATCGCCAAGCGCCCTGTCCTCGGAATAGTGGCTAACTGCGCGCTGCCAGCATTGATCCATGGCTGGATTGTCGGCGGGTAGAGGTATGTTTTTTACCGGTTGGACTTGATCTCTTTGAAGCAATATGAAAAGCTTTTCGATCTCGCTTCCAGCATCGGTTACAAGGCGTGCCTTAACCAGGTAGGCCAGTGGGTCCGAATGATTCAGGATCTCAAAAGGAAAGGCAGAATTTTTATTGTCTGGTGGCCCAGTCGCAGGTAAAAAATCAATCCGGATACCGCTGTTTCCTGTTTTGATATACGGAAAGAGTGAGGGGTTTTTTCTATTCGGCATGGCCTCGGTATTCATCATGATTTATTATACCCATTTTTTATTTTCAATGCAATACTCATAAAACCATTGCCCATTTACGAATTCATCATATGGTTGGCGCACGGAGGTTGGTGCGCGGGCAAAATTGGATTAAACCGTGTTTGCGGTGCGGATGGAGATCAGAATATTTAAATGAAGAACGCATATTTAAATGCCCTGCGGGCGCCTTTTCTTACCGGCTCGGTTATTCCTGTTATCATCGGGGCTGTCCTGGCATTTAAAGCCATGCGGATCTTATGGCGGGAATATTTATCCCTTGAAGGTATCATTCCGGCCCAGGCGCTGACCATTCAAGCCCTGATTGCTCATGGGCTGCTCCTGTCTCTGGCCATTGGGCTCGGTAGGTTTTTTTAAACCCAGTAAGCCATTCTTCGGTGATGCGGCATGTTTTTAAAAACCCTATGGGCTCGTTTGGCGGGTGGATATCTGATGAATATAGTGGGCTATTTAACAATTTGGGCGGATGATTCGGGCTGGCCGGATGATCCGGAAATAACATGAATCTCCCGTTTGGGATAAGGAATCTCGACACCCGCCTTGCTGAATGCAGTTTTTACATGATCGGTAATATAGGAGATGGTGTCCATCCGACGTCTGGCGTTGGTAATCCAAATCCTTAGTTGCAGATCAATGGCGGACTCGCCGAAGTTACGGACCACGACTTTCGGTGCCGGGGAGGAAAGAATCCAATTGGCCGAGGCGGCCACGTCGGTGATCAGGGTTTTGGCGTGCTCGATATCCGTATCGTATGCCACGCCGATGTTTACCCGCACGCGGATGATGGAATCATTGGCCGTGTAATTGATGATATCCCGCGTCATGATCGTATTATTGGGAATCACGATGATAATGTTATCGGTATTTTTAATCTTCGTGGCCCTTAATCCGATGTCAATCACATCCCCCCAGGAGGCGCTTCCCGGCGGCGCTTGCCACAATTCAATGCGATCCCCGATCTCAAAGGGACGATCGATCAGTAGCAATATCCCTGCAATGAAATTGGACAGCGTGTCCTTGGCCGCAAAACCAACGGCAATACCGAGGACGCCTGCACCGGCAATAAACGGCATGACATTGACACCCAGAAAATCGAGCGCCAAGACACCGGCGGTAATATAGACAATCATACCGGATAGCCGGTCGAGCAGGTCAAAGACGATATTATCCATTTTAGTGGTCGTTTTTGCGGCCACGTTTTGCTGCAGATAATGGATCACCAATATTAAAAAATTCTTAACCGGCGAGGCGCAAAGCAGAATCAATAGGGCGTAAAATGGTTTTGAAATAATGGGGACGTGAAACAACCGAATGAAATAGGTGCCAGCCGCCAGCCACAGGGCGAGGCCGCCGAGTTTATGCATCACCCGGAAGATTTTTTTGTTCTCCTGAATGAAGGCATACTTTATCAAATGTCGTTCAAGGATCTTTAATATCCATCGCAGTGCCAACCAGGTTATGCCGATGGCTAAAATGATGGCAATACTTTTAAGCAGTATTACATCGAGATTACGGGCACTTATCGCTGCCAATATTTTGGCATATAAATTTTTAATCATTTCCATTTTAGTCGCTTTGGGCGCTTATGGTTGGGCAGAGAAAAAACTGGCTTTGAAAAATTCCCGATTCAGGCGCGCAATATTTGTAATAGAGATTTCCTTGGGGCATTCGGCTTCGCATTCGCGTTCGTTGGTGCAATTTCCAAATCCAAGTTGATCCATTTCCCGGACCATACTCAATGCTCGACTGGCTGCTTCCGGCCGGCCCTGGGGTAATAAACCCAGGTGAGATACCTTGGCGCCCACAAACAGCATGGCCGATGCATTGGGGCAAGCGGCGACACATGCGCCGCAGCCGATGCAGGCGGCTGCATCCATCGCGGCTTCGGCATTTTCCTGGGAAACGAGAATGGCATTGGCCTCCGGAACAGCGCCGGTGTTGGCGGAAATATACCCACCGGCCTGGATCAGCGTGTCCAGGGCGCCCCGGTTGACCACCAGATCTTTGATGATGGGAAATGCCCGGGATCGCCACGGTTCGATAAAGAGGGTGTCGCCATTTGAAAAGTGACGCATATGGAGCTGACAAAGGGTGGTGCCGGCCTCCGGGCCGTGGGCCCGTCCGTTTACGACCGCACCGCACATCCCACAGATTCCCTCGCGACAGTCATGATCAAAAGCGATGGGTTCCCTGCCATCGATGGTTAATTGTTCGTTGACAACATCCAACATTTCGAGAAACGACATGGCCGTGGAGATATGGTCGGCTTGAAAGGTTTCGAGGCGGCCTTTTGTATTGGCATCTTTTTGGCGCCATATTTTCAATGTCAGGCGGATGGTTTGCTCGGTCACTTGTAGCTCCTTTGGGTTAACGGGACATGTTCGAAGGACAAGGGCTCGAGATGCTGCTTTGGTTGTTCGTCAGAACCTCTATGTTCCCAGGCGGTTACGTGGCAAAAGTTATCGTCGTCCCTCAGGGCTTCGTTTTCCTCGGTTTGAAAGGCCTCATTGAAGTGGCCGCCACAAGATTCCTGGCGTGCCCGGGTGTCCATGACCATTAACTCTGCAAATTCGAGAAAATCGGCGACTCGACCGGCCCGTTCCAGGCTTTGGTTGAAATCATTGGTTTTTCCAGGGACCAACACATTTTCCCAGAATTCACCCCGAAGTTCCTGAATCATTTGCGTTGCCTTGTCCAACCCTTCGTTGGTGCGGGACATGCCGCAATAGTCCCACATGATCAATCCGAGTTGTCGATGAAAATCATCTACGGTCCGTCGACCGTTGATGGCCAACAACCGCTGAATGCGATCATTTGCTTCTTTTACCGTTTGGTCAAACGCCGGATGGCCGGTGGTGACATCGTCAAGTTCCGTGCCGGCCAGGTATCCACCGATCGCATACGGCAGCACAAAATAGCCATCGGCCAGGCCCTGCATCAAGGCACTGGCACCCAGTCGGTTGGCGCCGTGGTCGGAAAAGTTGGCTTCGCCCATGACGAACAGGCCATCGATAGTACTCATTAAATTGTAATCGACCCACAGCCCACCCATGGTGTAGTGGACCGCCGGATAAATCATCATCGGATCTTCATAGGGGGATTGGCCGGTGATTTTATCGTACATCTGAAACAGGTTACCGTATTTTTTTTCAATCGCCCCCCGACCATCGCGTTTAATGGCCTCAGCAAAATCAAGATAGACGGCTAATCCGGTTTCTCCGACCCCCATCCCCTGGTCGCATTGGAGTTTTGCATTTCTGGACGCGACATCCCGGGGAACCAGGTTGCCGAAGCTGGGATACTTATCTTCCAGGTAATAATACCGATCTGATTCGGGGATATCACCGGGACGCCGGGTATCTTTGGGCTCCTTGGGGACCCATACGCGGCCATCGTTTCTTAAACTTTCGCTCATCAACGTCAATTTAGACTGGTAGGTACCGTGAACCGGGATGCAGGTGGGGTGGATCTGGGTAAAACAGGGATTGGCAAACAGGCCGCCTTTCCGGTAAGCCCGAAAGGCGGCGGTCACATTGCTTCCCATGGCGTTGGTGGAAAGAAAAAAAACATTTCCATAGCCGCCCGTACAAAGCACCACGGCATGGGCCGCGTGGGTCTCTATCTCTCCGGTGACAAGGTTTCGAACCACAATTCCCCGGGCCTGGCCGTTAATAATCACCGGCTCGAGCATCTCCCTGCGGGGGTACAAGGTCACCTTTCCGGCCGCCACCTGGCGAGACAAGGCACCATAGGCACCGAGCAAGAGCTGTTGGCCGGTCTGGCCCTTGGCATAAAATGTCCGCTGCACCTGGGCCCCGCCAAATGATCGGTTACCCAAAAGGCCACTGTAATCGCGCGCGAACGGCACCCCTTGGGCCACGCATTGATCGATAATGTTATTGCTGATCTGGGCCAGGCGGTACACATTGGCTTCCCGGGAGCGGAAATCACCGCCTTTAACGGTATCGTAAAACAACCGCCAGGTGCTGTCGCCCTCGTTGGTATAATTTTTGGCTGCATTGATCCCGCCCTGGGCCGCAATACTGTGGGCCCGTCGGGGCGAGTCCTGGATGCAAAAGCTTTTAACATGATATCCGAGTTCAGCAAGCGAAGCCGCCGCCGACCCGCCGGCCAGGCCGGTACCCACAACAATGATATCAAATTTTCGCTTATTGGCCGGATTGACTAATTTGAGCTCAAATTGGTGCCGGTCCCATTTTTCAGTGATTGGACCACCGGGAATATGGGCGTCAAGCCGCATACAACCTCCTTAGATGAATGCCACGTAAATCGGTAAAATCCCGAACCCGACACCGAAAATGATGCTCAAACCGATGCCGATAATGAAAAAAGCCGGGGAGTATTTGGGATGATTGGCGCCCAGGGTCTGGAAAAGGCTCCAGAACCCATGGCTGATATGGATGGCCAAAATCACCATGGCGACCACGTAAATGGCCACGTAGAGGGGATTATTGAACGCCCTGGAAACGATTTCGAAAATGGTGGTGTGCGTTTGATCCGTGAAATGAAACTGCACCAGGTGAAGAATGACAAACGCCAGGACCATCAGGCCGGTGTACGGCATGGTCATCGATCCGATGGTCCGGCCACCGGCACGTTTGTTCTTGACATAGCGGGTCGGACGGGCCTGCCAGTTCTGAAAAAATAGATACCCACCCGTCAATACATGGATTAGTGCCATGGTTAACAGGCCGATCTCTGCAATATTAATGAGTGGCCCCAGGGAATGGAGATGCGTCGCATACGCATTAAAAGCATCCTTGCCACCATAGAGGGTTAAATTGCCGGCCAGGTGAGCCAAAAGGAAAGAGATAAACCCGAACCCCGTAATGGCCATCATCAATTTTTTCCCGATGGATGTGCCCAGTGTATTGATTAGCCAATTCATCCATGCCTCCATTTAATTTCATGCGGGTTATTGGCCCGAAATCGAATATTTTTATCAGATAGTACAATTCGATTATTTAATATATATAATGAAAAGCTGTCAATACTGATAAATTCGAAAATGGTCGAAACGCTTATGGAGTGACAGGCTTTTTTTCATTCAATGGTATTTGAGTCGTGTGTCGGACCGGGCAATATGCTTGACATTTTATTTATATTTATACTACTCAGACTCAAATTAACTAAGAAATATTCGCTCTGGCGGGGAAACATTGTATTGAAGCTGAATTCTTCTCCCACTGATCGGATAAAATATTTGCCGGGAGTCAAAGATAAAAAAATGTTTTCACAAGGAATAGACATCATCCATATGATCGGTAGTGCCGGGCTTGTTGTTAAGCTGGTACTTGCCACATTATTATTTTTTTCCGTTTTTTCCTGGGCCATTATCCTTATTAAATACCGCCATATTCGCCGTGCCTATCGGGAATCTGCCAACTTTACCGATTATTTCTGGAAAAGCGGGGATTTGTCTGATGCCTACACCAAATGCCGGCAGTTTCAATATAGTCCGATTGCCCGGGTATTTCGCACCGGTTACCTGGAATTGCGAAAGCTCGTTCAGCGAGGCGCGCGAAAAGGCGGGGCAACGTCTTTAACGGGTCGTCTTACGGGAAATGAGAATATTGAGCGGGCATTGCGGCGAGCGGTGAATACAGAATTAACCCGGCTCACCCAAATGGTCCCTTTTTTAGCCACCACCGGAAACGCCACACCGTTTATCGGGCTTTTTGGTACGGTGTGGGGGATAATGAATTCATTTCGCGGGATCGGACAGAGAGGATCGGCCAGCCTGGCCGTCGTCGCGCCGGGTATTTCCGAAGCATTGGTGGCCACCGCAGCCGGTTTGGCCGCTGCCATCCCTGCGGTTATTGCGTTTAACTATTTTACTCAGAAAATCCGGGTCATTGAAACCGAATTGCAAAGTTTCTCGGCCGATTTCCTAAATATTATTGATCGCGATATTTTGGATGAGAACGGGGGGAACAATGGCATTTAACGGCAGCAGTAACGATCAACTGATGTCGGATATTAATGTGACGCCCCTGGTGGACGTGATGCTCGTTCTTTTAATTATTTTCATGGTAACCGCGCCGATGATGGTACAGGGCGTTGATGTCTCCCTTCCCCAAACCACCGCCGAGCCGCTTCAGTCAGATAAGGAGCACCTGATCATCACAGTCAATGAAAACAATGAGATATTTATTAATGATTTTAAATTAACCGTTGATAATTTAAGCCAAAAGCTAAGTAAAATTCTGGGTGGGCAACTCGACCGGGAAGTCTTTTTCAGAGCGGACAAGAACGTTCCTTATGGTATTGTGGCCCATATCATGGCCGAAATTCAAGGCGCCGGCGTAAAAAAGTTGGGAATGGTGACCGAGCCGCTTCAGTCTGATGAAAAAGATAAAGGGACAACCTCCGATAAGTAATGCGATTACAATCATCTAATCCGTCCGGACAGGCCGCTTTCGGATTTTCCCAAGATTCGTGGACATTGATTTTGTTTGTTACCGTGTCGATAGCCTTGCACCTGATGCTTCTTTTGGTGGCGGTTATTGTGCCGAAAATGCGACCCACAAGGCGATTTGACCTGCCGGCGGCCATTAACGTCCGCATGGTCTCCATGCCGGGTCCTACGCAAAAGACATCCCCGGAGCCTCGTCCGTCGCCGCCCCTTGAAAAGAAAACAGAACCGAAACCGGATGCAAAAGAAATAACACCGCCGAAACCGAAACCGGATCCAGTCATATCGATTCCTGATAAAAAAGTAGAAGCCCCGAAACCAGCGCCCAAAAAAGCGATATCGATTTCGCCCAAGAAGGCGAAAAAGAAAAAATATAAACCCAAAAAATCGTTGAAGCGGAAAACATATAAACCACAAAAGACGATAAAAAAGACGATTGACCGCCTTGAAAAGAAGGTAAAGGATTCCGATTCCCGGCGCGTGCAAAAGGCCCTTGATCGAATCCGGAAGCAGGTGGATAAAACCCGTCCTGCGGATCGGGTAAAGCGGGGTGCGGCCGGGCAGGGCGCCGGCGGAGTGGGTGGTGGCCGGAGAGCCATTGAAATGATGGATATATACCGGGCCGAGATCCCTTACCGGATCCAGGAAAACTGGGCCTTTCCAAGCCAAATGGCCGGTGAAACCCGAAACCTCAAGGTGAGCATCGTGATTAAGATCATGCCCAATGGGGAGATTGTCGATATCTGGTATGAACAACGGTCCGGCAACCAGTATCTCGATGAATCCGCCTATAAAGCGGTTCAAAAATCAAGTCCGTTGCCCCCATTGCCACCGGGGTATCGCAAGCCGTTTTATAATCTGGGGCTTGGATTTAGTCCCGAAGGGGTCCAGTAGGATCGACGCGTCAAAATTGAAGTGTGGCCATGGGTGATTTACGAAATATAAAATAGGAACAGGTTATGTTGAACTTAATAAAAAGGGTGGGTGTCCGGTCATTATGTATTGTTTTGGTGATCGGCTTTTGCTGGGGCTCGGTAGCGATGGGCGCACAGTATGATTATGTGGATATTAACAACCCGGCGTTACGGAAAATTCCCACGGCCATACCGGTTTTCAAGTCCATGAACCAAACGCCCGATGAAATAGACGTTAGCCGTAAAGCAACGAATATGCTCTCCGAGATGCTTTTGTTTACCGGGTTTTTCAAGATGGTTGACCGGGGCGCATTCTTGATCGACCCCAAGTCTCCCAACATCGTGGCCAGTCAAATCACCTTTAAAAATTGGACAGGGATCGGCGCCGAACTGTTGGTTACCGGCGGTGTGGTGCTCAAAAATGGCTTGTTGAACATGGAATTGAGGATATTTGATACCTTTAAGTCCCAGTTACTGGTTGGCAAACGATATAAAGGGCGCCAAGATGATCTGCGCCGGATGATCCGCCGATTTTCCAGCGAAATTATTTTTGTGCTGACAGGCAACCGGGGTATCTTTGATAGTAAAATTACGTTTGTTTCCACGGTGAAGGGGAAAAAAGAAATTTTCATCAGCGATTTTGACGGAAAAGATCCCGTGCAAGTGACGCACAATAAAAGCATCAGTCTTTCGCCGGCCTGGTCTTCAGACGGTCAATGGCTCGCTTATACCTCTTACGCAAAGAATAAACCGGACCTATATATTCAAGAAATCTACAAAAAAATGGGCGCGGTTGTCACTAAAAAAGGAATCAATATTGCGCCTAGCTGGGTGCCGGGTAGATTAGAGCTGGCGGCAACCCTTTCCTTTGAAGGGGATCCTGAAATATATTTGTTGACCAAAACTGGAAAAATTATTAAAAGGTTGACGCATAGCCCCGGGATTGATGTATCTGTTTCGTGGTCACCGGATGGAAGACAGATGGCGTTTGTTTCCAAGCGGGCGGGTTCTCCACAAATTTACATAAAAGAGGTTGCATCGGGTAATGTCCGCCGGTTGACGTTTGAGGGTAAAAATAATACCCAGCCGGCCTGGTCGCCCAGCGGAAATCGAATTGCCTACACGGCTAGGGATAAGGGTGGGCTCAATATCCGGGTTATCGGACTGGATGGTAAAGGCCTGGTTCAGATGACCCATGACGCAGGGGAAAACGAATCGCCTTCGTGGTCACCGGATGGTAGCCTGATCGTATTTAGCTCCAGTCGGGAAGAGAAGACCAGAATTTATATTATGACTGCTTATGGAACGGATCAGCGTCGGCTGATCAACTTGTCGGGGAAACAGAGTGAACCGAATTGGTCTGGGAGTGTGGTGGCGAAATAGCGCTGTCGCTAAATTAAAACGAGGAATTCAAGGGAAGCATAACGTAAAAGGGAGGAAAAACATGCGGGAAAGTTTGTGGATTGCCATGGCGCTGATGCTGATTATTTCAGGATTGTTGTTCACAACCTCATGTGCCAAAAAAGGCATGCAAAAAAATGGGACGGACATGAGTAGTGAGGATGAAGCTGCGAAAAAGGCGGCCGAAAAGGCGAGATTAGCGGAACTGGAGCGGCAAAAGCAATTGGAAGAACAGCGGCTGGAAGACGAACGGCTCAAAGCCGGAGAGATGAAGAAATCGGCCATGGCGCAATTTGAGAATGAGCACGTCAATTTTTCCTACGACAGCTCCGTATTAAATAGTGCGGCCCAGGATATGTTGAAATATAAAGCCGGTTGGCTGCGCAGTAATCCGGGGGCCAAGGCACTTATCGAAGGGCATTGTGATGAGCGCGGAACCGTTGCCTACAACCTGGCACTGGGCGATCGCCGGGCCGAAAGCGCCAAGCGGTTTTTAATCAGCTTGGACATTGACGCATCGCGTTTATCCACCGTCAGCTATGGCGAAGAGAATCCCCTGAGCTCAATGAGTGGGGAAGCCTCATGGTCCAAGAATAGACGCGCCCAATTTGTGATTCAGTAATACCCCTGATTGGCACCGCGAGTTATCGGAAATCACCCCAATCAGTAAATTGATATTAATGTATGGTACCCAGCCGATTGCGTTAGCCGCTTCGGTATGGGTACCGTATGTATCAAAATGGGATAAACGATGAAACGGGTTATTAGCGTTGCAGTAGTGGTGTGGTTAACAGCTGTTTTCACCGGTTGTGTCACGCAAAAAGATTTGTATCCGTACGACACGCGACTGTACCGGCTGGAGCAACAGCTGACCCAGCAAGAAAAAATAATCGTTAAAAACAAAGAAGTCTTTACGCAGGAATTATCGTTGCGTAAAGATAAAGCGCAAGAAATTCGGAATCAATCCGCCTCCTTGACCGCTACACTAGATGGAATGAAACAGGAAACCCGTCAGCTTAAGGGCCAACTGGAAGAGATTGAGTACCGGCAGCAACAAAAAGGTGAGACGGAAGGGGCGGCCGCAACCCAACACAGCGTACGAATCGAACAATTGGAAGCGGGACTTGAAACCGCTATGCAGCGAATCGGGCACCTTGAGCGGTATTTAAACCTCGAGTCATCTTCCACGACCGGCCAAAAATCTGCAGGGGACCGCCAGGTACCACCGGCGAAGGTACCTGCCACTGAAGGGGCACTATACCAATCCGCCAAAAAAGCGTTTGACAAAGGTGATGATGAAACCGCCCGGGTGCAATTCATTGCCTTTTTAAAGAAGTATCCAAAATCAGAAAATGCGGATAATTCCCAGTTTTGGATTGCGGAAATTTTCTATCGCGAACAGTGGTATGAAAAAGCAATCCTGGAGTATCAAGAAGCCATTGAAAAATATCCCAAGGGAAACAAGGCGCCTGATGCCATGCTCAAACAGGGATTGGCATTTTATAATCTAAAGGACAAGGCCAACGCGCGTCTGATATTAAAGGAATTGATAAAAAAGTACCCGCAAACCCATGCATCCGAGATTGCCAGGAAAAAACTTAAAGGGTTTTGATTGCCTATGTCATGGGCGCTCAAGGTGGGGCGGGGTATGCCTAAAATTATTGGTATAGACCCTGGCCTTGCCTCAACCGGGGTTGGCGTTGTGTGGGGGCGCAGAGGCCGCGTCGAAGGCTATGCGCACGGCGTGATTCATACCGAGAAGACCGATTCTTTACCGTCTCGCCTGGAATTGATTTTTACCCGTCTTACATCCGTATTGGAAAAAGAAACCCCTGACCTGATGGTGGTCGAAGAGGTTTTTTCATTACAAAGATATCCGGCATCGGCAATTGTGTTGGGAAAAGTGGCCGGTGTGGTCTTGCTGGCCGGGGGAAAGGCCGGGGTTCCGGTTAAAGAAGTGCCGGTAAGGGAAGCTAAAAAGGTATTGACCGGCAATGGAAATGCCTCGAAGAAACAATTAGAACGGGCCGTGCGTCAAACCCTCGAACGTCAGACGCCGATTAAACCGGATCACGTCTCTGATGCACTCGGGCTGGCCTTGATTGGATTGTTTCGGTTTGATACGATGGGGCTTGGCACGTAAAAAGATACCGGATGTCAAGACATTGACGGTGAATCCTTAACACGTAACTCAGAACGCTAAATCCCAAACGCATAACCTAGGGTCAGTGATGATCGGGTATATTGAAGGTAAAATACTCAGCAAGGAAACAGACCGGATACTGGTGTTGGCCAACCAGATTGGGTATGAGGTCTTATTACCCGGTATCGTTTCCCAACGGATCCAGGGAAAAGAGATTGGCGATGAGGTTTCCCTGTTTATCTATTATTACCAGACAGAACGTCAGCCGACCCCGGTGTTGATTGGATTTATGCTGCAGGCTGAAAAAGAATTCTTTCAGCATTTCATATCCGTATCGGCGATCGGGCCACTTAAGGCGATCAATGCACTGACGATACCCATCGGAGAAATGGCAACCGCCATCGAAACTGGGGATATCAACCGGTTATCCAGCCTGAAAGGCATTGGCAAGCGAACTGCCCAAAAAATAGTGGCGACCCTCCAGGGAAAAATCGAAAAATTTGCCCTGGTTTCCACAGAAAAGATGCATATCTCACATATGGAGGCCGATTTTAGACGACAGGTATTCGACGTTCTTGTGGCCCAGATGGGGCATAAGCCAGCCGCGGCCAAACAATTGATTCGCCAGGCGATGGTTCGAAAACCTGATATTGCATCGGCTGATATGCTGATTGATGAGGTATATCGAGGTGAACGTTCACAATGACGGATGATGTCTTAACCGAATCAACGCAAATACGGGGAATCCTTGATCCGGACCCCTTTCCGATGGATAACGAGCCGGAACTGATCTCCTTGCGGCCTCAACGGCTGGTCGATTATATCGGCCAGCTCGATGTGGTAGAAACATTGAAAATCGCGATTCAGGCCGCCCAAAAGCGAAATGAAGTGATGGACCATGTGCTATTTCATGGGCCGCCAGGGCTGGGGAAAACCACCCTCGCCCATATCATTGCCGCAGAAACCGGTGGAGAGATGACGGTTACATCGGGACCCACCCTCGAAAAGGGAGGCGACCTGGTCGGCATCCTCACCCATCTTGAGGCCGGTGATGTGTTATTTGTCGATGAGATTCACCGAATGCCCAAAGTGGTCGAAGAATTTTTATATCCGGCCATGGAGGATTTTTCCGTTGATATCGTATTTGACAAAGGGGTTCACGCCCGGAGCCACAAAATCCCTTTAAAACAATTTATCCTGGTGGGTGCCACCACGCGGGTGGGGCTTTTATCCGCACCATTGCGAGATCGGTTTGGTATCTTTCGATCGCTTGATTTTTATAGTGAAACCGACCTGATCAAAATCAATAAGCGATCCGCCAAGCTGCTGGATGTGGAGGTCAAAGACGATGCGGCCCGTGAGTTGTCGCGACGGTCCCGGGGGACACCACGCGTTGTCAATCGGTTGCTAAAACGGGTTCGGGACTACACGCAGGTCAAAGCAGATGGTGTTATATCGCTCAAAACCGTTCACGCCGCACTGGAACTGGAGGGCGTTGATAAAAAGGGGCTCACCCATTTAGATCGCCGATATTTAAAAACCATCATCGATTTTTATAAAGGGGGGCCGGTAGGTATCGAGGCAATTGCCGCCACGTTGCAGGAAGAGACCGATACCCTGGTCGACGTGGTGGAGCCGTATTTATTAAAAATCGGAATGGTTTTGCGGACTTCATCGGGGCGAAAAGCCTCGGAGGGTGCCTATCGGCATCTGGGCTATCCAGTACAGGAAGGTCTGTTTTAGGGTCTCGGCAAGGGTGAACCCGTTAAGGTGTCGATCACGGATTGATACCCCTTATCTCCATTTAAACCGTACTACAATTGGAAAGTGGTCGGATGGATAACATCCGTTGAAGGTGTCATGGATCACCCCTTTTTCTACCGGCTCGATGGCGCCTTCGTACAACACCCAGTCGATATGATCGCCGTTTATTTTACCGCTGAATCCGTGATGGGTGGCGGGGAAGGGCGGGCGGAACACATTTTTAAAAACAGGGGCCCTAGGTGGGGGACATGGGGTGTCTTGTGCATCTTGCGGCATGCGGGTGAGGAGTTGATAACAGCCGGCATCGGGGACGGCGTTAAAATCACCCAAGAGAATAGTCGGCCCTGCCACTGACAGCTCAGACAGTCGGGACAAGATTAAACGGGTACTTTTTTCCTGGACGGTTTTTGTAAAATCAAAATGTGTATTTACACAAACCAGCCGTCGATCCGCTTGCTGAAATACCCCCATGGTACACTGGCGCGGCCATTTGCTGTCGTTAAATTTGCTGGGCACATCCGGGGTCTTGCTTAAATAGAAATGGTGCTGTTCGGTGCATTGCCAGGATTGATGGTAAAATATGAGGTTGTTTTGCCAGTAGGAAGGTGCCGGATCTCGTTGGCCGATAGAGCGATAATCGGCCAGCATTACCTGAAGGTCTCTGGCTTGAAAATTATTAACTTCCTGGAAAGTATAAAAATCTGCAGGGTATCTTTCAAGAAGTAACGGAAAAAACGCTTTTCGATGTCGCCAGCGGTTCGGGCCATCATCCGCCAGTCCAAAGCGAAGATTTAAAGAAAAAATTGATAGGCCGGGCAGGCTCACAAGCCTGCCTCTAACAAAGCGGTATACCGGCCAAGGTCGATTTGAACATCCTTGAAGTTGTCGAATGTCACATTATTAAAAGAGAGCGGTTCTGTTTTTTTGATCAATGCAAAAATGGACAGATAGTTATCAAGGACGCGCGTTTCCCATGGAAGGTCCAGTGCGGCAGACAGGGATCGCACGTGATCCGGCGTGCTCTCTATTTCTAAAAAATCGCCAAACGGCATCGTATCCAGACAACATTCGGCGCCATCGATAATAATGGTTTCGCGCCATTTTTCATACACTTGGGCAGGGTGAAAGCCGATAGCCACTAAAATTTTGTCCATGGCGTCAAAATCATCTACCGATACCTCGATTTCGTTCATGGTCTTTACTTGTTGATCAGCCGATTTGTAAGGCGTTTTAACCGTTAACCTTACACGGCGATCTTGCCGCAATCGTAAAATTGATTTATTATTGGCCAGGGTATTTTTTTTGTCATCATAGCAGATATTGGTCTCAAAAACCCGACCCTTGGAGTGGCCGCCCATGCCGATAATTTTTTTGCGGCACTTTTTTCTATCGGTTAGAATAAACTTTGCTTCTTGTTCGAGGGGCATGCGGCAATCTCCTTAAAAAAAATGGATGAAAAAGAATAAAAGCAGTATAACCAATATCGTTGATAAGATCAAATCGGTTAGATAAGATTAAATTACGGTTTTTAGGCCATCGGCAACGTATTTTTCCTTGACAAAGCCTATAATACTCATTACATATATTCTTTTTTAATACACAGACAAGAGGAAGCCAGTGAAAATGAAAAAATATACATATAGCGCCAAAAGCAGCGATAATCCGGGAAAGTGGGTGTTGGTGGATGCCAAGGACCAGGTATTGGGCCGGCTGGCCACTACAATCGCCGCACGGCTTCGGGGTAAACATAACCCCCTGTTTACGCCCCATGTAAACATGGGCGATGGGGTGGTGGTGATTAACGCTGAAAAGATTGTGTTGACGGGCCGTAAAATGAAACAAAAGAATTATTATCGCCACAGCGGCTATATTGGCGGCTTAAAGACCATCACTGCTGAAAAATCGATTGAAAAACAACCCGAAGACCTGGTCCGATTCGCCGTGAAAGGGATGTTGCCGAAAAATAAGCTGGGCCGTCAAATTTTTAAACGATTGAAGGTTTACAGTGGCGAGGAACACCCCCATGAAGCCCAGAATTTAGAAGTGCTGTCGGTTTAATAAATTAAAAGGAAATTGTTCATGCAACAAGAAAACATCTATTACGCTACCGGGAAACGGAAGACGGCAGTTACCAAAACATGGGTTGTGCCAGGTAAGGGTGCGATCAGCATTAACGGCCGGACGCTGGAAGATTATTTCCCAATGGAGACCGCCAAGGCAGTGCTGATGCAGCCACTGCAACTGACGAATAATGTCCAGTCCTTTGATATTAAAGTTAGCGTATTGGGCGGGGGCATTACAGGCCAGGCCGGTGCCATTCGACACGGTATCACCAAGGCGTTGGTCCTCATTGATCCCGATCTGCGGACCCCTTTAAAAAAGGCCGGCTTTATCAAGCGGGATCCTCGTAAGAAAGAGCGGAAAAAATATGGTCAACCGGGTGCACGTAAGCGTTTCCAGTTTTCGAAACGTTAAAATCCGGCGGTATATTCAATTTAAGTTTAAAGGGGAAGGGGGCTTTTGCCTCGTTCCCTTTTTTAATTTCCCACAACTGTTATATCGTCGGGAAATTGTCCCAATTGCTGTAATCCGTTTTCCATCACCACATGGGTGTTTTCGACGCCCACAACCCCTTTTCCAGGAAAAACAAGTTTTGGCTCCACTGCAATAACCATCCCTTTTTCCAATGGCATTGGTTGCCCCTTGGCTAAAAATGGATATTCGTCCAGCTCGGTTCCCACACCATGTCCGATAAAGCGGATACGATGGTCACCCGTACCCATTAAATGGTCCGCATAACCCAGGTCTTTTGCCAATTCAACGGCGATTGAATACAGAACTCCCGCAAGTATTCCCGGCTTTGCCACCTGTTTAATCGTTGCCTGGATCTGTTGCATGGCCTCATGGGCTTGGATTAATTCCGCCGGCAGTTCTCCCAGTGAAAAAATCCGAGTGTGATCCGACAAGTAACCCTGAAGGGCGAAGACATAGTCAAAAAGAATCGGTTCGTGGCGGCAAATTGTACGAAAGCTGGGGCCCTGGCCTACAGCTGGGCCGATGCCGGATCCCCCCGTAGGTGAGGCCAGGTAGCTTCCCACAGCAGCAGAAGCGCCGGCCATGAGGTGGCCGTAAAACAGTTCATTGCCCCACATGCGCATGCGAACGACTCCCTGGTGGCCGAGCTTGCGAGCCACGGCCTCGATTTGTCCCGCCAGTTCAATTTCGCTCATCCCCTCATGGATTAAATTTGGTATTTCAGCGGCGAGTCGGTCGGATAAATGCGCGGCGGCGGTAATTCGTTCAATTTCGTAGGGGGATTTTATTGCTCGGACCCGGCGGATGATATCGGAGATATCGATCCATTCAGCGCCGTCGAACAGGCGCTGAAATGCGAAGTATTGCCGCACGGGTAATACATCAAATTCCAAGCCGATCCGTCGGGGTACTGATTTTAGGTGGTGGTGTATTTGTTCTGGAAGCCGTTTAAACCCATTCAATGGCTTGATCGTGTTAAGAGTGGATTCTTCCCGGGCTCGGGCGAGATTCTTTTTACCATCAAAATCGGGGACCGATCCGCAGGAACATACAAGTGGGCATTCTGAATGGTGCCGGTGAAATAGAAAAGATCCGCTTTTTGCAGAATCAAGGCGCTGTCAATCTTTTCTTGCTGTAAATAAAGCTGCAATTGTTGGATGCGGTTGTCTAGCTCGGTCTTTGGTGTTCGAAGATCCATTCTATTCATAAGTACAAGCTCCTTGCCGTGGGTATTCGTAGGCCTGACAGATAGAAAATGATGCGCCCAATGTCAAGTGGAATAAGGTAATCTCAGCAGTTCTCGGTGAAACAATAGATGATGATAGTCAAGAGTCTACAAAAATTTACAATTATTATTTCTTAAAACATTTTCGGGGAACGAAGGTAACTATTTGAAATTTGAATCGGGTGGCCTATCAAAAAAGCCGGTTCGTAACTGTTTTTAAATAATTTAAATACAATTTTCTAATCGGGAATTACTGATTCGGAACACCATATTGCTTAGTTATACTACCTATTATTAAAGAATATTTACGCTTGACAGGCTAAAAACAGTGGCGTATAAGTAGAGTTCCTCTAAGACCAATCTCTTGCTGATTGCAATCTACTTCACACTCTGAATTGTTGCCGAGGAAAACTGAACTTGACGAGCGATCATATTAAATCACTGGTTCCCAATCCTTCAAGAGGTAAACTTCGCCCCTTTATCGGGGAGAAAGACATATTTACAATCAGCCGATATCGGCCGGAGGGTATTTTTACAATACCATCCGGCCTTTTTTTTGCCGCACCCACGGTGACGTTGCTGGTCTTTTAAATTTTTAAATTTAAAGTGGAGATACAATGAAAACAAAGCCTTTCCCTTTGGTGGTCTCGCGCATGGCGATTAAGTCATTTCTATTAACCATGGCTTTGGTGATGTTTTTTTGCAATTTGGGATTTGCCGAACAATCGCAAGTACAGGTTTCATTGTCTGCCGCACCCGAAGCGCAGGCAACACCCGGTTCCGTCGTTGTTTTTACTGCGTCGGCCCAAGGAGAATCAGGCGTATTTGAATATCAATTTTGGCATAAAGGGCCATCAACGAGTGGTAGTTGGCAAATGGGGTAGTG
>Ga0056107_100065_pt1 | contig 19573 bp, 22 predicted proteins | sample WorMetcrassitun2_FD_77006 | JGI IMG/M metagenome (GOLD analysis project Ga0056107, IMG submission 77006) | Marine gutless worms symbiont microbial communities from Max Planck institute for Marine Microbiology, Germany - Olavius crassitunicatus.2 ...
AAAACCTGTGTCCACTAAAGTGATGGTATTTTGGGTGGAAAGAATCATGTTCTGCGGACGTAAATCGTGATGGACGACGCCTAAGTTATGAAGATAAGCAACCAGATCGCCGATTTGACGAAAGATTGCCATCATGGCCTTCGGATCCTTTAAAATTTGCCGATTGATGGTAGTATCCAAATTTTCACCTTGTATCGCTTCGGCCACCAGGACATCGGACTCGGCGTCAATAATCTTGATCAGATTTGGATGGCTAGCCGTCTGTAGAATGACGGACTCGGCACGTTGGCAAGCGGTGTAAATGGGGTTAAACAAAACCGCTTCAAAGGGGACCTTAAGGGTGACCGGTTCATCGGTCCGGGTGTTCCGGGCATGATATAACCAAGTGAGAGACCCCGCCAGCACCGGTTCCCCAACCATATACGGTCCGAAGAAATTGGGCGCGCTGCCACTACCTTTCCGGGCAATCCTGACGTAGGCGTTCAGGTTGGCAAAAGATTCTTTTAAGCTGTCCAATTCATCCGGAGCAGCACCTGCCGATTCTTTATCCGCAACGCCGGGCAAGCCCGGCTCATTCTCCTTTGAGAAAAATCCGGCGATCTGCGTCAAACGGGATATCACCAGTTTCTCAAACAGCAAATTTAAAACAAAAAGTAACATGCCCATGATGACAACCGTGCCGACAAATATGCCGATACTCAACTTTTTGATATGGGACAGCGGTTTTGAAACCGGTATACTGACTGAATTAACGCCAGCCAGATCTCCCGTCTTAAATCTGAAGCCGCCTTCCGCCCCGTACCGATCAATCAGGGACTGGGGTGCGATAGCGGGATCGCTGTGGCAGCGAAGGCAAGGCTTTTCAAAGAAGTCCGGAACCATGCTGACAAAATACGAGGCCGACTCTTTTTTAACGGTTCCTTGCCAAAAACCACGGGACCGATCGTCTTCAAACCATTCAACCATTTCTTCTTCAAATTCATCGGCCATATTATTGGGGTTATGGGGATTTAATGACACCCGACGGTAAAGATAACCCGGCATCTTTCGCCCGAAACGCTTCATAATGTTTAAACTGATATAGGTCGTGGACATGGCTTCGATAATAAACGTATCTTCGGAGTGAAGGTCATACATTTTGGGCCGCAGAACGCTTTTAATGTATTCCCGGATCGATTCCACTTCACGTAGCACCACTTCCGATTTATTGAGGGCCTCCGCCATTAAAATTTTTCTTAAATGTACGTAGTACAGTGCCGAGATCCCAATCGCGGAGGCGGTGAGTATTGCCGCAGACCAGATGAGAAATTTGGCACGTAGATTCATTTTTTGCAACAAGGCAGCCATGGGATTATCCTCTATCGTCCTTTCTTTAAACGTCCTGCCAGATATCGGGGCAAGCCTGCCCGGATAATTTTTTCACCGGCCGCCTCAAAATCATAAGAAAATCGATGAAATTCGACCGTGGCCGCACGGGTATCATAAATGCTGTAACAAGCCATCGAATTTCCATCCCGCGGCTGTCCGATACTGCCGCAGTTAATGATTTGCCGCCGGTGCCTGGCAACCGAAACCGGCTTGGATTCTTCCGGGGTCATAAAAACGAACTTGAACAAATGCTTTCGGGTAATCGATAGTGGTGAATGACTATGACCGATAAACTGCAACTTTTCCCGGGTACCGGAAAAAGAACGCGCCGCGTATTTCCGGTCGATTACATAACGCCAGGCCAATGGATTGTAGGCGTTAGCATGGGAAAAAATTATATCCTGCATTTGGATTGTCGGTTTTAGATTTTTAGAAAATGGGCATGACTCTCGGTCAGCTGTTCCATCGTCCATAAAATCGCTTCGGTGGCCTCCTTTTGCATGGCATAGGGAGAGATGAGCCATACCGCTGCCGCATCATGATTGCCGAGCACCAGATTGATTTTTGGCAATGAGCGAATCAGATCAATACATTCATTGGGGTTGGCGCCGTAACCGACAATGTCGCCCAAGCACATATAACGGTCGATGTGTTGCTGTGCGGCATGGGCCACAAACGCTTCCAACGCTTCCAGGTTGCCATGTATGTCCGAAAAGATCGCCAGCCGCAATGGATTTACTCTTTTTCAGGGGGAGTTGTATCCCCATTTTCCAGCCCATTTCCCGGTTTAAGGGTTAACAGGCAAGTTTCCGGGGATCCATCCGGGTAACGCCAGAAATAATCCCTGATCCGCTTTATTTTTTCCCTGGTGGGACCGGACGGCGGTATCTTTTCCCCAGGAGTCAAGACACGGGTTCAACAAAGGACGACACGCCCGCTTCCTGGTAAGTAACCTGTTCTCTCAAGGCAGTGCTGACCGCTTGCAGGCCTTCTCGGATGCGAGTAGAAAGCGGCAGGGCCTGATCAAAATAGATTCGTTTCATTTCGCTAATTTTTCCCGACCGCGCAGATTCGACCATATGGTGGGAGACCTCGTGAAATGTTTTATGGGGTTCGGTGATACGGGTCAATACAGACATCCACCGTTCATTATCTACCAACTGATCGATCCATTTTCCCAACAGGCAGTGATGTTCATTCAGATCAAGATGGCTGTGCGGATCGCGCAACAGGGAATAAGTCAGATCCGAAAGCCAGTTGAGATGGTAAACCCAGCTATCCAGCAGGAAAAGGTCAATGTCAAAAATCTGATCAAAAGTAATTTCGGAAATATCGGTAAAAAATGGGACGGCTGCGGCAGGGGATTCAGCCACAACGACATTGCAGGGCGCTTTTTTTATCACCTTATCGATAGTACTGCCGCCAAACAGCTTCTTTAGCCCTTTTTTACGGGGCACACCGAGAACGACTAGATCGGCTTTGATCATCTTGGCCAACCGTACGATTTCATTGGCAACCGCTCCCTTTTTTATCCTCACAACCGGGTCTATATTATAACTTCTAAGGCGCCGAATATATCCATCAATGCGACGACGAAAACGCTCGCCATCGACCTCGGTTTGGTAAGTGGTCATATCCAAGTCCGGATCGTCATCGACAACCGTCAATAAGGTGACCCCGCATCCCCTCAGGATCGCCTGGCGTTTAACCGATTCCACCACCTGGTTGGCGCTTTCGTGGTCGATGACGGCCCCCAGAATCTGCGGGGGAAGTGGTGAATCTGCCCGCATCTCTCCGGCATCTCGTGAAACGGCAGCTTTGGTGAACATATTCCGCCATCCCGAGCACTTTCGATGTTCCCAACTACGTTTTCTTAAAGTAACCTTTTGGTAATCGGTAAGGTCTGCTATCAGATCGGTCACGGTTTGATAACGGTTGCCGGGGTCTTTGGCGAGGCTTTTAAGAATAATTTCCTGGATCTGGGGGGCCAGGTTCGGGTCGTAATAGCGCGGAGGCACCGGATCGGCTTTAAGACGGGCCCGCACTTTGGCAAGGTGGGTTGAACGCTTAAAAGGAAGCTGGCCGGTAAGCATTTCATAGAAAACCATTCCCAGGCTGTAGATATCACTTCTCATATCGTCGCGGCACCCTAACAGCTGTTCCGGCGCAATATAAAAAGGGGTGCCCTGAGGTTCCATGAAATCCTCGGCCAACAAATCGGTCGCATCTTTAATCCGTGCCAGGCCGAAATCGATGATTTTCAGTTCGTCATCCGGTGTCACCATCACATTTTCAGGTTTGATATCCAGATGGATCACATCCCGGCGGTGCAGGTAGTCCAACCCTTCGGCAATCTGAAGCACAAATCGACGCGCCGTTTCAACAGATAGTTTTCGGTTTGCCGAAAAAACACCCCTTAAATCTTTTCCAGGAATATATTCAAGGACGAGATATTGGCCGGAACGTACCCGATCCAAAAATGCCACGATACGAGGGTGATCCAGCCGCCTGCCGATGCGTTCTTCATTTTGGAAATGGTAATAAAGAAGCGGATGGTTTAAGATATCACCAAAGGATTTCTTGATGCTGACGATTTGATCCGAAAGCATATCCACGGCCCGATAAACCTGTCCCATGGCCCCCGAATGAAGGACCTTGTCTATTTTAAAATGATCGATAAAATCGCCGGGGGAAAGGGGGTCCATTTTCTACTATTGCATATAAATAACATAGCCGATGACAAGCACAACGATTAACAGGATCTCCAAGGCGGTGAACCGCATAATCATCATACTTACTTTACGCTGGGACGGATTCATTTTCAGTATGGCGCGATCCATAATAAACCTGAAGAAAAACGTGTAGGGATTGGTCGTTAAAAAAAGTCGCAGGTATTCCCGAATACTTCTGAGCCAGAGACCGAGGTGATAGCGTTTATCGTATTCCGCTTCGGGAATATCGGCAACGATGGTCGCATACAGCCGGTCGTTCTTGGCGTATAATTTGATATGTTCAACCGGGCTGTCTTTAAAAACGAGTGATACCCCGGTCGATTCGTCAAAAATCAGCCGAAAATTGATTTTAAGAAATACATCGGTGGCATGGTCTTTGACCCGGGCGCTGACCCCATCGTCATTTTCATTGATTGATTCTATATGCCGATGGGGATGAAGGCGAAGCAGTTTCTCCGCATCATCAAGGCGTCTAAAGACCAAGGCAACGTCTCGGCCTTTTAAATCAAGACCCAGATCATATTCTTTCCGCATGCCAAATACCTTAAGGCGCAACTAGCAACGGTGCGGGAAGTAAGGGGTGAAATTTTTTATTTTTCAGACGGGCTTTAAATCCCTGGCCCTGTTTTTTTGGTAGGAACCGATAACGATCAGATCGTTTTGTAATTTTTGGGCGACCTCGACAATGGTTTCTCCAATGGGACCCACGATTTTCAAGAATTTAAACTGGGCCGTTGCCGGAAATGTGTTTTTAATCCGTTCCCAGTCAGCGTTAATTTCCCGTGATAATTGATCGTCCACGTGGCCCATAAAATCCCGATGGGTTTTGGAAGTATTCAACCAGTCATCACCCAGCATCCATTTCCAATCCTCATTAATGACGGTGAGAACCGTAATTTTCAATTCCGGAGAACCTTTGGACAACAGATCGGTCAAGACCAGCGTTTCCGCCTTCCGGGCACCCGGGGTGCCGTGTGTACATAGCAAGATATTGTTAAACATATTCTTATAAAAACCTAGGGATTAAAATTTATTTATCAAGCAACGGATAACCGCCCCAGTGGAGCGGTTTCCGTTACCTTTCACAATAGAATCTATACCAACCACTTGGTAAATAGCAACACCAAGAATGTGGTGATCAAACAAAAGATAAGTGCGGTTAGATCTTCATTGCGCTCACTGGCAAAAACCGATAGAGCCCGTTCTTCCATCTCATCGGTATTCGCCTCCTTATCGTATGAAGAGACGCCTTTACCGGCATCCATAGTTTCAATATCAACTTTCTTTTCATTCATGTCAAGCCTCCATAGGTAACAATATTGGGAACCACAATCGTGGTTTTTATTTCAAGACCACGTCCTTAACCAGCCACAGCACCACGATAAATGAAAGCACCGCCTTGGTTACACCTGCAATGCCTCCCATCAACAGCGGCCAGCCACCGGCTTGCATAATCGCTTTTTCCGTAATCTGCATGCCAAGACCGATGAGGCCAAAGGCAAAAAACCAGATCATGAAATCGGTTAAGGTGGTGACAGTCTTCGATTTTTTGTGGACCTGTTTGACGGCATGTTTAATGGCACCCTTGACATCCTTGGAAAGCGTAATCTGCTTGCCCTTGGCTGCTGACAGGATTGACTCGAGCGCAAACATACGATCCTGGCCGGTCTTGTTAAACACTTTCTTATTCGCCCGGTCATCAAAATTACCGGCAACCTGACCTTGTGTGACAAGATCACTGAACGCCGCTTTCTGGGTGTCGGTTAACCCTTTTATGCCCAGCCTTTCAGGGCAGTTCTCAGCACCTCGCGCTCTTCATCCATTACACGGGTCCGATCGTTGTAGCTGACGTCAATATATTTTCCTTTATAATGGGTCGGTGGTGAAAACAGACCCATGGAAGAAAAAGCAAATAGAAGCAAAAACCCCAGGATAAAAATAGGGAATTTATCGATGACGACAGTTTTAAAACTAAGCTTCTGGCCGGTTTCTTTGCCAAACCAGGTGGCCAGTACCAACACGATGACGGGCAGAAAGAGGACCCGCGTAATGTTGAAAATTTCGGCCACTTTCAAAGTCTTAATATCCACGGCATTAAATGCCAGGGCGGCAGCGGCCACTTGGGCGGAATTCAAGATCCCCGTACCAGCCCACGCACCGAATTGCACCGCATTCATACCAGCGAGCTTCCCGATTGTCGGGAATACAAACATACATATAATACCAAAAGACAAGATGGTACCAATGGTATAGGCCATCTCCTCGCTCTTGGCCTTCACCACCGGGGCCACGGCCACAGTAGCGGACACGCCGCAAACCCCCATTCCCGCAGAGAGCACCCCAGTCATCGTTTTGGGTTGTTTGAATAAGCCACCCAGCCAGAGCACCAGGAACACAGTACCGAGCACAAAAAATCCGATCAACCAGACGCTGTAAACCCCTAGTTTGGCCAGCTCTGCAAAGCTGTACCGTGCCCCGAGTATAATCACGCCCATTTTCAGGACAAACCGAGCAGTTTTAACACCGTCGGCAGCAAACTTAGGAATGCCGACCGTATTGGTGATAATCACCCCCACCAAGATTCCGAGTACGACATAATTTAAATTCAATACCTTGTAGATCTTAAAACCAAGGGTGGGCTGGAGGTTTTTACTCAATATTTTTACCAGCGGTTCCATATACCAGCGAATGGCCATGGCCAATATCAAAAGCAGGAGCACACCGCCAAGTGGCCTCAGAATAAACCGGTCTAAAGTGGTATCCTGGGATTTACGAATCGAGTTTACAATACCACCGATAATGCCAAGAGCGCCCAGCACCAGACACATAATAACCTGCAGATCCATGGACTTATGGGTATGCAGATATTTCATTAACGGGAGAAGTACTCCTGTACTGACAATAAGGCCATAGACAACCAGAATCCCCCCCATGATAAATAAAGGCGTGTGTTTTTGGGTTTCCGCCATGAAATTACCTCCTCATGTATAACGATTTATATTTGATTTCTCATTTTCCTGAATGTTGAACCCCGAAAAAATGGGGACCATTTTCAAATACCTTCTCGTTACCCCCTTTCACTGATAGTTAGAAAAATATATATTGTTATTCAAAAATTATGCCAGTATGGACATATGGATAACATGCTGTTATTTAATGGTATGTAATAATTTCCCATGCATAATAGCGCCGCCCGCAGGCGGCACTATCAGCCATAAACGCCGCACAGAGTTTGCACTCCAAATGCGCGGATCTTTTTTTAAAGCCGCCGGCACCATCTGCTATCACCTTGCTTAGGCTATTCAGGTTCGAAACTTTTCCGGTCGGATGCGGTATCTTTTAATGATTTTCTGAAGGGATTGACGCTTAATGCCGCTGACGTGGGCTGACAAGGTGATATTACCCCGGGTGTGGTCCAACAGCCGGTGCAGATACCGACGCGTAAAGGTTTCGATGGCCCGGGATTTCAAATCTTTATAGGGTTGGGTGAGATCAACATCGGCAGGACCCGCTTTGGCAGGCTGCGCGCGACCCGATGAAAGGGTTTTGTTGATGACAGATCCGGGGACCATAGCATACCATTCCCGAACGGTATTTTCCACTTCCCGCGTATTGCCCGGCCAGGTCCGCCCGAGGAGTTCGTTTATGACTTCGGACGCCACCGTCTTTGGCGGCGTATTCGTTTCACGGGCAATCTTGCCCAGGAAATGCTCCACCAAAAGGGGCAGATCTTCTTTAATTTCTTCTAATGACGGCATGGTCAGCGACGCCACATTTAAGCGGTAGTACAAATCTTCCCGAAACCCATGGGTTTTTATTTTTTGTTCCAGGTCCTGGTTAGTGGCGGCAATGATCCGGACATCGACTTCGTGGCTGGTGGTTTCGCCCAGGGGCGTAATCTGCTTTTCTTGTAAAACCCGCAGCAGCTTGGACTGCATGGCCGGCGAGAGATCGCCGATTTCATCTAAAAAAATCGTGCTCCCCTGGGCATAGTCGAAAATCCCCTGCTTACCTGACGTGGCGTTGGTGAAAGCCCCTTTTTTATATCCAAACAGCTCGCTTTCCAAAATGGTTTCCGGCAGGGCCGGACAATTGACGGTCACCATCTCCCGGCCATGCCGCTGACTATACGCGTGGATCGCCTGGCCCGCTAGCTCTTTACCGGTACCGGTTTCGCCGCGGATCAATACCGTGATATCCGTTTTTGCCAACATCTGGATCTTATTTAATGCCGACCGTATGGGCCGGCTTTGCCCGATGATTTTATCAAACGAGGTCTGCTTATCAAGTGCCTGCAAAAGGCGGCTGTTTTCGCGCACCAATCGGTTTCGCTCCAGGCCGTTCTTCACCAGATGGATTAGCCGGTCCTCATCAAAGGGTTTTTGAGTAAAATCAAAGGCACCTGCCTTGATGGCCGCAACGGCCCGCTCAACCGTACCATAAGCAGTCATGACAATCACGGTGATGGTGGTATCCATTTTCCTGATTTTTTTCAGCAAGGTGATGCCATCCATACCCGGCATCTGAATATCAGCTAGCACCACGTCGGCAGCACCTTCTTCGATGATCTCCATTGCCTTAAAGCCATTGTCTGCCAACATGACCCGGCACCCCAGCTCCGAGGCAATCATCCGTTTTAACCCATGCAGCAGATCGACTTCATCGTCTACAATCAGCACCGTATCCGTCATTTCCTATCCCTTCTTTACCGGTCTGCTATCCATGGGCAAAAAAACAATAAACATGGTTCCTTTTCCAGGGTCACTGACCACTTCAATTTCTCCGCCATGCTGTTTGATGATACCATAGCTGACCGATAACCCCAAGCCGGTTCCTTTCCGTGATCCTTTGGTAGTAAAGAAGGGCTCAAAGATCCGGTCAATATATTTTTCATCGATGCCATGCCCGGTATCGATGACCTCAATCGCCACGAAATTCCCGTTATCCTGAAGTCGTGTCCGCACGGTTAATGTGCCGCTGGGCGTCATGGCCTGGCAGGCATTCATAAACAGATTCATCATTACCTGTTTGATCTTTTGCTGATCCACGGTGATGGTCGGAATGTTGTCGACCAGGCCCTTTTGGATGGAGATATTCTCTTTGAGCAATTGGGGTAAAATAACAGACAGGATACCCTCAATGCAGGCATGGATATCGGTCGGTGCCATTTTAGGTTCTGAAATCCGGGCAAAATTGAGCAGGGCCTCCACGACCGATTGGCATTGTTCGGTATGTTTTCGAATGATACGGATATCTTCAGTTGCCTGTGTTTCTTTGGACAATCCCTTGTCAATGAGGTTGGCATAGCATTTAATCACCCCCAAAGGATTGTTAATCTCGTGGGCCACGCCGGATGCCAGTTGACCAATGGCCGCCAGTTTCTCCGTCTGGGCCAGCCCTTTTTCCATTCGGCGCTTGTCGGTCACGTCGCGCAGCATCATATCAATACCGGCAAACTGATGTTCATCATCCTTGCGAACCGTGGCGGAAATCATGACCCTTAACCGTTTCCCCGACCGATCTACCAGGGACGTTTCAAGCCCGGTGATATACCCGTCTTTTTTCACCGTATCAAAAAAACGTCCCGCATCTCGGATATCCCAAAAAAGTTGGTAAGCGGTCTCAATGGAAAGGGCCTCTTCATAGTCTTTTAATCTGAATAATTTTAATCCGGCAGCATTAATATCCCGAACATGGGTATTGTCATCAAGCATCAATATGGCTTCCTGAGATGTTTCAAAAATTAGCCGATACTTGGCCTCGGATGTTTTTAATTCGTCGTGGGTTTTTTTAAGGTCCCGGGCGATGAGTTCCAGTCCCTCTTTTAGTTGGGCCACTTCATCTCCGGCCTCAAGGAATAAAGGCTCGTCTTTGGGCTCAGTCTGCCCGGAAACATTTCTAAACGTCTCCAGCAGCCCCTTGAGTTCAGACACCACCGTCCGGTTAAACAGCAAATGAAGGAGACCCAATAAGGTCAACAGGGAGACTGCCGCGATAACAAAAATACTAAATGCGGCTTCTTTGATCCGAACAAAGGAGATATCCACCGGGATATAAATTGTATCGGCTGCCACGACATCACCCACGGCATACTGATAGCCGCTATCCGTACCATAGATTGCTTTTAAAGCAGCAGGCGCCTGGGCGGGATCCCCATGACATTTCAGGCATTCAGCCTCTGCATAGATCGCCCTGAGCCGCGAATAGTATGACCGATTATTGTTCTTTATCACCCCATGCCATTCATCGGCCTCCGGGTGTTCCTGAAATCACTTTAGCATTTTGATTTCAAATTCATCGGCCTGATTGAGCGGGTTCATGGGATTGGCCGACGCCCGTTTATAGTTAAATTCGGGGAACCGTTCCCGCACGCGTGCCATGACCTCCCTGCCAATAAATGAGGTGGACATGGCATGGGGAATAAACTCATCTTTGGGCAATATGTCGACCATCTTGGGCCGTAAAATATCCTTCACGTAGGTTCGCGTCGCATCTGCGGTACTGATGAAAATCTCGGTCTCTTTATAAACATCCCGCGTGACCATTTCTTTCAGGTAAGAATACACCACCAGCGAAACAATAATGGAAAATACCAAAAGAATTGCCGCTGACCCAAATCGGAACTTAAATTTGATCGTTTTTTTCTTCATCCTGCCGCCCCGCCCCTATTTTTAATATATATTTGCCCTTGACACCCATGTAAAAATTGATCATCATATCAGCATTAATAGATATCTACTTATGTGGGCATACAATTCAGGTTTTTTCAATGACTGTTAAAAACAAACGTGGTACCCAGCGCATTGATTCACTCAATCTGATCTCTTATGTTGTTTTCGACGAAGATGACAATGCCATTCGCCAGGGAATGGGGCGGACCCTCAATATATCCAAAACAGGCATCTGTCTGGATACGTACAAAGCCTTGTCCCGCAGGCAAAAAGTCTCCTTAACAATCGGCCTTAAAGACGACCTGGTCAGTATTATCGGGAAGGTTGTCCATGTCCGGAAAAGAAAAAACGGCCGGTTTGACAATGGGATTGATTTTGTTAAAGTGGATCAAACTCACCAATCGGTTCTAAACGATTTCCTCACCACCTATTATCGCATAAAACCCTCCGGTTAACAGAAAATCGCATAAAAAAGCATCCATTTGAAATTGCATGGGTGCTTTATTCGGACAAAAAGTACCCCAATCAATATTACCACCCACATCTACAGTCCATCATTTTCCGCCTTCTTTCGAAAGTTTATGGGTTGATTTTCCAAATGATTCCTTTCTAAATCGAAACACCTTCATTCATCACTTCTTTTTTCTTCTATTTTTCATTTTAACTTCATCAAGTTTTCATTTTACCCGAGTATCGTCCGCTTTAGCATCATCGGAAATCGGTTGGGTCCTCAATGAATAATCATCAATCAGCGAAGAGGTGTCAAAATGAAAAGAGGTATTGTACTGCTTGGTTATCTGATCTGTATTTTTGGATATTGGACAGACGCGGCAATGGGGGGTGCCACCGAAACCGGTGACCGCACCCTAACCGGCGACCGTACCCTGGCCCCCTACTTTTATATTGAAAACGGCGATGGAAAAACGGATCCATTTCCACTCAAGGAAACCAACGTTGCCGTGAACATCAATGGTGTGATTGCCGACGTCACCATTACCCAGACGTATATCAATAGAGGGGATCGTTCATTGCATGGACGATATATCTTTCCCGCATCCACAAGAGCTGCCGTACACGGGATGAACATGGCCATTGGAGAACATGTTATTACCGCCCGGATTGAAGAACGAAAAATTGCGCAACAAACGTTCACTGAAGCTAAAAAATCGGGGAAAAGTTCATCTTTATTGGAACAGCAGCGGCCCAATGTGTTCAGCATGAATGTTGCCAATATCCTGCCCGGAGATACCATCGACATTGAATTGCGTTACACCGAGTTGCTCGTGCCCACCGAGGGAACTTACGCATTTATGTTTCCGACTGTGGTGGGTCCACGTTATACGGATCAGCCCGAATCCGCAAGCCATCTGGATGATCGCTGGGTAAAAAACCCGTATTTACCTGAAAATGTGAATAATCCAGCAATCTTCCACCTCGGTGTTCAAATGACATCCGGCATCCCCATCGCTGAAATTGTCTGCCCGTCACATTCCACCGAAACAATATGGGAAAATAAGAAAACAGCCAGAATCCTTTTAGCAGAATTGGAAAAAAATGGCGGGAATCGAGATTTTATCCTCAACTACCGCCTTTCCGGGAAAAATATCGAGTCCGGCCTGATGTTATACGAAGGAGAAACGGAAAATTTCTTTTTAATGATGGTCCAACCGCCCGAGCGGATAAAGCCGGCCATGCTTCCCCATCGGGAATATATCTTCATGGTGGATGTTTCCGGTTCTATGCATGGATTCCCGTTGAACGCGGCCAAAACATTGTTGCAAAAACTCATCGGCCGCCTGGGGCCAGGTGATCGCTTCAATGTATTGCTCTTCGCCGGAGACTCCCGCCTCCTGTCGCCGACATCCCTTCCTGCGACTACCGAAAATATCAACCAGGCCATCTGGTTGATCGATCAACAGCAAGGGGGGGGCGGCACCGAGCTTTACAAGGCCCTGAAAAGGGGGATTGATTTGTCCCGCGATGAAACCATGGCACGAACGATCCTCATCATCACCGATGGATATATCTCCGCCGAAAAAGACGTGTTCCAATTGATACAAAGCAACCTTAACCGGGTCAATGTATTCGCTTTCGGCATCGGCAGTAGTGTGAATCGCTATCTCATCGAAGGGATGGCCAAGGCCGGTCGAGGTGCGCCGTTTATTGTGACGGATCCAGGACATGCCCCCCAGACAGCCGATCAATTTCATGAATACGTGGCATCTCCGGTCCTGACCCGTATCGAACTCGGATTTGACAATTTTACCGTTTATGATGTCGAACCCATCGGTATCCCCGATCTGTTTGCCAGTCGGCCGATTGTCGTTTTTGGTAAATGGCGGGGGCCATTAGAGGGGACCATCCAGATGACAGGGATCACCGGTAACGGTCCCTATCAGCACACGTTGAATGTGACTGAAACCACGCCATCTGATGCCAACAGCGCCCTGCCCTATTTATGGGCACGTAAACGGATCGCCCGATTATCCGACTTCAATGGGGGAGAAGATACCGATGAACGTAAAGCTGAAGTCACTTCATTGGGGCTGACATACAACCTGCTCACCCGCTATACCTCCTTTATTGCCGTTGATGAGCACGTGCGCAATCATCAGGAGGATACGGAAACCGTCACGCAACCGCTGCCCCTACCATTTCTGGTTTCCAACCTGGCTGTCGGGGGTTTATCCAATGTTCCCGAGCCGGAGCTGTATCTGCTTGCATTGGCTGTCTGCATCATAATGGCGGGTTGGCACGGCTATCGCCGTCGACGTCTATGTTTATCGACTACGGGACGGATTAAGTGACGATATTCACACCGGCTATTAATGGTCAAAAGACCCGGACATATTTAAAAAAGAGTACGACATACCTGTTGTTGCTCCTCTTTGCCTTTGCATTGAAATACCACTACAGCCACGCCTCCAGCGACAACCTGGCCTGGGTGTTGTCGCCAACGGCGTCGCTAGTGGTGAGTGTAACCGATCTACGTTTTGTCTACGAAGCCCATACCGGTTATGTCAGCCGGGAACACAGCGTCATCATTGCCCCGTCGTGTGCGGGTATCAACTTCATGATTGTCGCGCTTTTAATGGCCGGGGCCATGGGAATTTCCCGGTTGAAAACCGGGGGGGAAATTATCGTCTGGCTGGGGTTTACCGGAATAGGCGTTTATTTATTGACCCTCGTCATCAACACGATTCGGATTGTGGGAGCCATCTATTTGTACGAGGCAGACATCGGGCATGGCTGGCTGACGCCGGCCCGGGTACACCGTCTGGAAGGGATCGGGATCTATTTTTTCGCCTTATGCCTTTTCCATAGGGTAGTCGACTACGTGCTGACAGGTTATCATCGCCGGGAGTCGATACATGCACCTTGCGATGAGAAATATCGGTCGCTCAGGTATGGATGGGTACCTGCCGGCTGGTATATCCTGGTCCTGGTCGGCATCCCCCTGGCCAATCAAGCATTTCACCACCATCCGGCCCACTTTATGGAACATGGCCTGACAGTCATTATCGGAAGCGCCCTTGTCCTTTTCGTCCTCTTTTTGATACGATGGGTGGGTTACCGTATTATTCCCTGGAGGCGCAGCCGGCCCCAACTCAATCATCAAACGAGAAATCGCCAATGAAACCGACTGTTTTAATTGTGGAAGACGAACCGGCCATTGCCGATACGATTCAGTACGCCCTTGAAACCGATGGGTTTTCCACCGTATGCACCGCTTCCGGCCTAACGGTGGCCGGGATTTTGTCCGATCATACCGTCGATTTAATCGTCCTGGATATCGGCCTGCCGGACATCAACGGATTCGAATTGTGCAAAAAAATCCGACACCGGTATACCACACCAATTATTTTCCTAACGGCCAGAACCGAAGAAATCGACCGGGTAGTAGGCCTTGAGATCGGCGCGGATGATTATGTCACCAAGCCCTTCAGCCCCCGAGAGCTTGTTGCACGGGTTAAAGCGGTTCTTCGTCGCACTGCACTCGGCAAAACCCGGCCCGCAAATGCCCACGGATTTTTAGTCAATGAATCCAAACGGCAAATCACCTATTTTGGACAAATTTTAACGTTATCCCGATATGAATTCAACATCCTGAAAACCTTTGTCCGCCGCCCGGGGCATGTCTTTTCCCGGGATCGTCTGATGGATCTGGCGTGGGAATCGCCCGAAGCCAGCATGGATCGAACGGTGGATGCCCATATAAAAAACATTCGTGCCAAGCTGAAAATAATTAAACCAGATATCGATCCGATCGTCACCCACAGAGGGACAGGTTATGCCCTGAAAGAGGATATATGAAACTCGGCGTCCGCATCTTCACCTGTTACCTGGTGATTTTTGTCATTTGCTTCTCCTGGCCCCTGCACTGGATGCTCGATACGCTGAGAACCCGATACCTTGAAGGCGTCGAAGATCCACTGGTGGATCAAGCCAATATCCTTGCGACAATAATCGGCCTTGAGATGGAAGAAAACCGATTTGATCCACAAAAACTTTTCCAGGCATTTCAACAGACCTATGCCCGCTCATTTACCGCCAAGATCTACGACCTGACAAAAAACCACGTCGATATGGGGATGTATATTACGGATACCGAGGGAAAAATCATCTTCGATGCCAAGACGCCATCCGAATGGGGAAAGGATTATTCCAGCTGGCGCGATGTTCAATTAACTTTAAACGGTGAATATGGGGCACGTTCCACCGATACCACCCCGGGCGATCCGGCATCTGCAATTCTCTATGTGGCCGCGCCAATCCGGGTCAATGGTGAAATAGCCGGGGTTTTGACCGTGGCCAAACCCACAACAAATATTAATGGATTCCTCAAACGGGCCAAACCGAGGATTTATAAGGTCGGCTCTCTGGCGGCTATGGCGGCCATTTTATTAAGCCTTATCGTTTCTGTGGGGATCACGCGCCCGATTAAACGGATTACCCAATACGCCGATGATGTCAGGGCCGGTAAACGCAGCTCCCTGCCCAAACTGGGCCGCTCGGAAATTGGTGTTCTGGGCGATACGATTGAAAAGATGCGGGAAGCACTGGAAGGAAAAAAGTATGCGGAACAGTACGTCCAGACATTAACCCATGAGATTAAAAGCCCACTGTCCGCCATTCGGGGCGCTGCCGAACTCCTCGAAGAGGAGATGCCCCTCAAACGACGAGACCGCTTTCTGGCCAATATTCGCAACGAATCCGGACGGATTCAACAGATTGTCGACCGCCTGTTGGAGCTGGCCTCCCTGGAAAGCCGTACAATTTTACAGGAAAAGGAAAGGATTGCGTTTAAGCCCCTGGTCAATATGGTTCTGGAAAGTAAGCAGCCAATCATCAATCAAAAGAAATTGAGGGTCGAAAACAACGTTACGGACCGCCGGTTTGTCACCGGTGACACCTTCTTATTACACCAGGCGATTTCCAACCTCGTCCAAAATGCAATTGACTTTAGTCCTTTTCATTCCCTGATCACACTGGCCTCTGATACCAAAGACCGCTCACTACGATTCACCGTGGAAGACCAGGGCACATCAATTCCTGTCTATGCCCGGGAAAAGGTTTTTGATAAGTTTTTTTCTTTGCAACGGCCCGATAGCGGCAAGAAGAGTACCGGTCTGGGGCTCAACCTGGTCAAAGAGGTCGCCGAATTACACAACGGCGATATCAAGCTGACGAATCGTCACGAAAAAGGTGTCCGCGCAACCCTGCGCCTTCCATTATCGTGATTTAACCGGAAATAACCACTTGCCAAACGCGTCATCCCGGCCACTGACGATGGCATCCATTATCTTTGATATTTTTTGAGTGACCGGGCCCGGAGTGGTATCAATCGAACGATCTTCTACTTGGCGAACCGGCAGCACTTTATTCGGCGTTCCTGCTAAAAATATTTCATCGGCGCTAAAAAGCCAATCCCGGGGTATCCGTATTTCCTGTACGTCAAAATCATAAAATCGCGCCGCTTCAATAATCGACCCCCTGGTAATACTTTTCAGCACGGTTCCGGGAGCCGGCGTAAATAGCGTGCCATCCTTAACGAGAAATATCGACTCAGTCGGTCCTTCGGCGACAAACCCCTGGGTGTCCAGAAGAATCACATTTTCGAAGCCGCGATGCCGGGTTTCTTGTCGGGCTACCATACCGCTTAGATAATTAGCGGCCGCCTTGGCCTCGATAGGAACGGTTTGCGGATCCAGCTTGCGCCACTTGGAAATACCAAGCGTGGTTCCGGTTTCAAAGGGAAAAGAGAGTCCGCCCAGATCCTCGTCCGGATCCAAAACAAAAATGGAGATGGCAAGGGGCGTTTCCGGCGGCAACACGCTAAACGAAACATCGGTATACGCTCCGATAATCTTAATGAAGCCCGATTCGACCTGATTCTGTCGCACCGTTTCTCTTACCGCTTTACCCAGCTGATCATGTGCCAATGAGATCTCCATTTCCAACAGCCCGGCCGTTCGATAAAACCGCTTAAGATGTGCATCCAAGCGAAAAACAACGGGCTCAGGCTCCCTGGCATGAAGCCCCATTATTTCAAAGATCGCACTCCCCCGTCCAAACCCGTGGCTCATCTGGTGAACAGTCGCCTCATCCCAGCTTACGAAGTCATCATTCATAAATACAACACGGTTTTTTAGCATGGGGACTCATTTTTTTTAGTTATCGAAAAGTTGATTTGAATATGGCAAACTATGGTAAAATTGTCAATTCGGGGCCATGCCAAATAACATATCGACATGGGCCGGCTTTGGTCCAACCGCACAAGCAAATGTAACCTGCGTTACATTTGGCTTTATTATTACCGAACGATCGCTACCGTTTTCGTGCCTGCCGTCATTATAATTGTATATCTTATTATTTTTCTTGCTATTTCCCACAATCCATATTAAATTTTTGCATTGGCACATTATTTGCTTTTTCGATACCAATAAAAACGATATATTCACGATAAGCGAACACTGGATGTAGTTAATGGAAAAGAAAAGAATCCTTCTTGTAGATGATAACCCTGACATAACCCAAACAATCAAAACTATTCTTGAAACAACGGGAAAATACGAAGTACTGGAAATAAACCAGGGGATAGATGCGGTAGCAGCCGCCCGGATTTTTCGACCGGACCTCGCCCTGCTCGATGTTATGATGCCGGATCTGGATGGCAATGAGATTGCCGAACAGTTCAACGCAGATGAAAACCTCCAACACATTAAGATCGTGTTTCTAACCGCGATTGTGACCGCTGCAGAAGTCAAGGCCGGCGCTGTCAGCGATATAACGGGTTACCCCGTCCTGCCAAAGCCGGTCAAGATTAAGACATTGCTTGGTTTTATCGAAAAAATGTTGCAAGATTAACTTATATTTAAAATAAATATTTTTCCATACTTTACGGAAAACCATAAAAGAAATGCATTTTGATGATGAAGGATGCGGCCTCTTTTTTCGACCTGCCTAAGAATTCACCCAAAAACAAGCACCCACAGGTAACAATCAAGCCGACTGATTAGGGGATCTATCTTCGAAGATAGGTGACGATCAATGATCACCTTGAAAACAAATCAATTCTGTATTATTTATCGGATAATCTAATTGACACCCAAAGACCTGAAAGGATATGTCATGTCGGATAGTCCAATAAAAGTATACTCATTAAGCACCTGTAGTCATTGTAAGTCTGTTAAAAAATTGATGGATGATTGTACCGTAAAATATGAATTCGTGGATGTGGATATACTAAAAGGCGAAGAACGAAAAGCCATATTGGAAGATGTGAAAAAGTTCAACCCCAGATGTTCGTTTCCCACGATTATTATTGGAGAGAAGGTAATCGTCGGCTACAAGGAAGAAAAAATCAAGGAGGCCCTGGGACTCTAATGACACCCGAAAAGCTATACGAACTATTAAAAAAGATCCAGGAAGCCAAGGGTTATTTTTTCAACAAAGATAAAGAACGCGTCTTTGAGCTTCTTGAGGCACTTTTAAGCAACAAAGAACGTTACGGCTACATGGCCTGTCCCTGCAGGCTCGCCGATGGAGACCGGGAAACGGATAATGATATTATCTGTCCTTGCGTCTACCGCAAGCCGGATGTCAAAGAGTTCGGCAGCTGCTATTGTAACCTATACGTTTCCAAAGAATGGAACAACGATACGATTTCCCATGAATATATTCCTGAAAGGCGCCCGCCGGAAAAGATGGGGTTTTAGGACTGGAAGCCATTAAGATTTTTTTGCGATCCCGAAAACTAAATTCAATGCGCCCGATGCCGCGTTGTCAGGCGCACGGCCATACATGCAGTATGGCCCAGGCGCATTGAAAAAACAATCGATACCGACGCCCCAAAGATAGTCCACCACGATGAAATCCAATTAAGCTGAGACCCAGTTAAGCTATAACCCGGGTTAAACTATAACTTGGGTTCGGCGACTTCCCGCATACCTGTTTCTTTAAACTCATTTTGATACCGATCCATAATCAGGTGAACACAACAATTACAAAGTTGTCATTTAAATTACCTTTTACGACCTGATGAAAGCAGAAAGAACCATCCGCTCGGATGGGATACCGGGCAAATGCCTTAATATGAATGGGCGCGATTAAAACATGGCATGAGCCGCTATTGCATGGCATGTTATTTGCTTTCACTGTTTGGTACGATTCTTAATAAACCAAAACGTTGGCGGACAGGCTAATGTTTAACATATTGCCCCATCGCCTCTTTTAAAGCTACTACTTCCTATAAATGGGCTATCTTCAAAAAGGATCATTCGGGATACTAAGACCATGCTA
>Ga0056107_100066_pt1 | contig 19393 bp, 18 predicted proteins | sample WorMetcrassitun2_FD_77006 | JGI IMG/M metagenome (GOLD analysis project Ga0056107, IMG submission 77006) | Marine gutless worms symbiont microbial communities from Max Planck institute for Marine Microbiology, Germany - Olavius crassitunicatus.2 ...
GAAATCCACTGGAGGTCGAAACCCATAGGTAAAGTTGCCGCCAACCTGCCATTTATGAAAAATATGGCAGAGTATAATTTCACACATAATTGTTGACACTACCCGCAATTCAGGGATCTAACTGATCATGAAAAACGCGTTAGAAGGGCTTGACGCGGACTTTCAATTGATATATGGGAGCGACCACACATAATGTTTATGGTCTATTGAGACCGTAAATGTACTGATGAACTCGTAAAAAGTTAAAAAGCGCCCGTCCCTCAACAGACGAGAACCGGGGTAGGGGTGAATAAGATTGTAAATTCAATAATCTATTTCCCCCTTCCGTTAGGCACCAACCTCTGGAACGACTTTGGACTATTTACGAAACGGTCATATATTCGGTTCCAATAATGGAACATCAAACTTTAATTTTCAAAAAGGAGAGTTAAAAGATGTCTTTTACTGTCACTGTCAATGAAGAAAAATGCGTGGGTTGTGAAGAGTGCGTCGATGTTTGTCCTGTAGAGGTCTTTGAAATGGAAGATGATAAATCTAAACCGGTTAATGCGGATGAATGCCTCGGCTGCGAAAGCTGCGTTGAAGTATGTGAAGAAGATGCGATCACCGTGGAAGAGGTTTAGTTGATATTTTTTTCCGACCTCCGTTATCCGGAGGTCGGAAAATTCGTATCGTATTCAGTCGTCATTTTCGAATGCCTCATGCTTCCCGTCTGTTTTTTTCTTCAGTTCATCCCGTTGCAATCCATATCCAAGGACAAAAAGCCCTACGCACCTATCCGGCATCAGCGCTTAATATGAACCAAGGGCCGGTATCGTAAGGGGGGTTTCTTTGCAATGAGCTTGGCTGGCCGCCTCTTCAAGCCTGGCGCTAACCCCTTACCCACAGTCGATACTGCTTGCGCCGGCAAGTTAAATATGGTAGTGCCTGTCGCCATGAAACAATACGTCGTTGATGAGCTGCAACCCGCCGATCATCGGAAAATTGCGGAATACTTAAGCAGCCATTTTTTTATTACGGGGCTGGATGGTATTTATTGGGCGATCCTCGATGATGACGTGTTAAACGAAACCCAGAAATCCCACCGTGAATGTGGGCTGTTTTACCTGGCAATTGAGCTGACCGATACCGCCGTAACATGCGAATTATTGGTGCGTGCTAAAAATAAATTGCGCTGTGACTGTATCCAGTATGCAACTTGTCGGCAGCGAGATTGGATGATGGACCAAGTGGATACGATGATTAAAAACCTGGTCATCGGGGCATGATGAAATCGCTTGTGAAAATGATTCATTCATGGCTCGTGATCCTCTGGACCATTCTGGCAATGGGGGTGCTGGGATCTGCTGCCATCGGGGTTTCTTTGGTTTTAAAAAATAGTCATATCCCTCATCTGCTTGGGCGGATATGGGCCCGGTCGATATTATGGGTTGCTCGTGTTAAGGTAGACGTGCGGGGGATAGCGCATATTGACCCCACACAGTCTTATGTTTTCATGCCAATCACCAGAGTTTTTTTGATATACCGATATTGCTGGGACGTTTACCCTTTCAGTTTCGATGGCTGGCAAAAAAAGAATTGTTTAAAATTCCATTATTTGGGCAGGCGATGCGGGGTGCCGGTTATATCAGCATTGACCGGTCCAATCGCAGTGCCGCGATACTTAGCCTGGAAGCCGCCGCACGAAAAATTAAAAACGGTGTATCGATACTGATATTTCCGGAAGGATCGCGGAGCCGCGACGGCCGCCTGCGGCCTTTTAAAAAAGGCGGTTTTTTTCTGTCGATTAATTCGGGTGCACCGATTGTGCCTATTATGATCCACGGTGCAAGAGAGATTATGCCAAAAAAGACACTGCGCATTCAATCCGGCCAGGTGAAACTCAATGTTCACCCGCCGATTAGTTCCACGAATTATCACCATGAAACCAAGGACGACCTGATCAAAACCGTGCGACAGATATTTTCTGATCGTTTGTAATTTATTTAATAATATAAAATTGAACCGATCCCCATGCGTAAAGAAATCTTCGGCATATTATTCTTTTTACTGCTTATCTTCACCCTGGTAAGCTTGGTGTCGTACAGCCCTCAGGATCCGTCTCCCCATCATGTTGTGGCCGCTGATCAATCGATTCATAACCTGTTTGGTGTAGTGGGCGCTTATCTGGCGGGGCTTCTCATCGGGTTGTTCGGGCTGGGGGCTTTCTGGATCCCGGTGTTATTGCTTCTGGTTAGTATTCATATATTAAGTGGCCGAACGAATAGAGATATCCTGGTGACAGTGGGCGGCGGTTTTGTTTTAATAATTGCCACCGGCGGGTTGTTGGCACTCAAGGGAAATACCCTTTCGCTTTTTTCCAGCCAATTCTCAACGGGTGGCATCGTGGGAATCCCCATTAAAATCTTCCTGCTGAAATATTCTAACTTTGCCGGTGCGCTGATTGTTCTTCTGGTTTTATGGATGATCGGTTTGATCATGACCACGCGCCTTTCTTTAATTGATTTTTCCAAAAAACTTTTCCATGTGAGCCTTGGACTGAAAGACAAGAGCACCCAATGGATCGAACGACGGAAAAAGAAAAAAAAACGATCGGCTGCCAAGAAGGAAAAACAGCAGCAACCGAAACGCAAAATCCGGATACAGAGCCCCAAACCGCCCCCTGTTAAAAAACCGCCGATTCCCAAACAGCAGACATTCGAGTTTATGAAAAGCGATGAGGGATTTCAGCTGCCATTGGCTAATTTCCTTGAGGATCCACCCCCTGCTAAATCACATGCCAATGAAGAAAATCTGCGCGTGCAGTCCGGGCTGCTGGAGAAAAAACTGGTTGATTTCGGCGTTGGTGGACAGGTGAGCACCGTGATGCCCGGCCCCGTGATTACGACCTTTGAATATAAACCGGCCCCCGGGATTAAAATCAGCAAAATCGTCAACCTCGCCGATGATCTTTCCTTGACCCTTCGTGCGATGAGTGTTCGTATCGTTGGACCGATTCCGGGGAAAGCGGCGATCGGCATTGAGGTGGCCAACTCCGAGCGAGACATGGTTTTCTTTAAGGATATTGTAACCTCTAAGGTGTTTAAGAAATCTAAATCAAAACTAACCCTTTGCCTGGGGAAAGATATTGTCGGTGATCCAGTCGTCGCCCAGCTTAATAAGATGCCCCATCTGCTCATCGCCGGCGCTACGGGCACTGGAAAAAGTGTTGGTTTGAATTCCATGATTTGCAGTCTTTTGTACAAATCGACCCCAGAAGAAGTAAAGTTGATTCTGGTTGATCCCAAGCGAATCGAACTAACACCGTATAATCATATTCCCCATTTGATTACCCCCGCGGTGACCAGCGCAAAAAAAGCCACCAACGCCTTATTCTGGGCGGTAAATGAGATGGAAAACCGGTATAGACTGCTCTCCGAGCAAAATGTTCGTAATATCACCCAATATAATAATAAAATAGATAAACTGGAGCCCAAGGGAGAGGAAACGCCCAAAAAATTACCGTATATTGTGATTATTATCGACGAGCTGGCCGACTTGATGATGGTGGCCTCCCGGGATGTGGAAGCCTCCCTCATGCGGCTGGCCCAAATGGCCCGGGCCGCCGGGATTCATCTGATCCTGGCCACGCAGCGGCCATCGGTAGATGTGTTGACCGGTGTCATTAAGGCCAATTTTCCCACCCGTCTGTCCTTCCAGGTTTCATCCCGGACAGATTCGCGGACGATTATCGATGGCAATGGTGCCGAAAGCCTTTTGGGAAATGGCGATATGCTTTTTCTTCCACCGGGTGTGGCCCGGCTTAAACGGGTCCACGGAGCCTATATTTCCGAGGAGGAGATTGTCCGTATCACCCGTTTTCTAAAAGAGCAGCAAAAGCCCGATTATGACAAGCAGGTTGTCGAGACACATGCACCGGAAACAGATGATGAAACAAAAGAAGACGCAGATGAACGATACGATGATGCCGTTGCCATGGTTACCCAAACGCGACAGGCGTCGATCTCCAAGGTTCAGCGGCATCTGCGAATCGGCTATAATCGTGCCGCCCGGATTATTGAAATGATGGAAAAAGAAGGGGTTGTGGGGCCGGCGGATGGATCCAAGCCAAGAGAGGTGCTGGTACGGGGATACGATGACCTGCCGTAATCCGGCATCGGGTATCTGTACAAGGCATCAAAGAATAACCGGGATTTACAAATCGGAAGCGGGGCCTGAAAATATGTATCGTATTAAAACGACATTGGAAACGGAACCTCTCGCATTGGGTACCTTTGTCAGCGAAGTTAAAAACCCCAATTTGGCTTATGTCCTGGCTGCGGCCGGTTTCGACCATATGATCATAGACAACGAACACTCGGATTTCAGCGATACCGAGGTAACCACCATGGTGGCCGGTGCCAGGGCCGCCGGGCTGGGCGTCATCGTCCGTATTCCTGAGATAAGCCGGGGGGCGGTAATGAAACCCCTGGACTCTGGCGCTGATGCCCTTTTGGTGCCGTGCGTGCAGACATCTGACGAGGTGCAGGCCGTGGTAGATTGGGCCATGTTTCCCCCCGTGGGCCATCGGGGTTGTCACCCCAGGCGGGCTGCCAACAAATTCATGGCCATGGATGCGGCTGACTATATGAAGCAGGCCAATCAGGGCGTTATGATTTTTATCCAGATAGAAACAGGTGACGCATTGGCAAACGTCGATGAGATCGCCGCAATACCCGGTGTGGCCGGGCTCTACCTGGGGCCACTTGATATGTCGATTGCCATGGGTGTACCCGGCAAGATCAGTGATGAAAAAGTGGGCCAAGCCACTCTAAAAATGGTAGATGCCTGTAAAAAATATGGCCGGGTGCCTGGTAAATTCGTCTGGGATAAAAATTCGGCGCAGGAAGCCAAGCAGATGGGCGTTCGCCTGCTCACCCACTCGGCTGACTTATTTATGCTGACAGATGCCGCCGCACGGGCGGTGAAAGAATTGAAAGGCTGATAGGCAAAGACAGGGTGCCGTGTAAAAATGGATCTGGATAAGAACATCATCCGGGATGTCAAAGGGTTTCTTGACGAGGCCGAGGGAGAGGCCCTGTACCGCTATTCTTTGCTGGCTTCCCGCCTGGGGCCCTGTGTCGAGATTGGCAGCTATTGCGGCAAATCCGCCATTTTTCTCGGCACGGCTTGTCGAAGGGCCGGGGAAGTCTTGTTTTCTATTGATCATCATCAGGGATCCGAAGAACAGCAACCCGGTGAATTATACTTCGACCCGGCAGTGTTCGACTGTCAAACTTTTTTGGTTGATACGTTTCCCGATTTTAGAAAAACCCTGGCGTTGGCAGGGCTGGAAAATACGGTGGTGCCAATGATCTGCCGGTCAGAACTGGCTGCAAGGTCCTGGGCCACGCCGCTGGGGCTTGTGTTTATCGACGGTGGGCATTCATATGAGGCGACTCGAAAAGATTACGACGGCTGGCATAAACATATTTTGCCGGGTGGCTATTTATTAATTCACGATATTTTTTCCGATCCGGCAAAAGGGGGGCAGGCCCCCTATGATGTTTATAGCTATGCGATTGCTTCGGGCGCTTATCGGGAATTGCCCATGGTCGGAACGCTGGGCATATTGCAAAAACGCCAAAGGGCTGAAAACGGCGGATAAGAGCCAACCTGGTTGATCTTAGTTGGTTGCCTGGTGGTTGATGGTGCCCCCGGCAAGAATCGAACTTGCGCACATGGATTAGGAATCCAATGCTCTATCCACTGAGCTACGGGGGCGGAAAAAGTTTTACCCGGGCAGATGGCATTTGGGTCGAACGGATTAATGATAATGCCTGGTGGTGAATGGATAAAGGCGAAATCTGAATTTTTTACTTTGCAAGGAAGAAAAAAGCTAATTGGTCGGGGCGAGAGGATTTGAACCTCCGACCCCTTGAACCCCATTCAAGTGCGCTACCAGGCTGCGCTACGCCCCGACGAATTAGAAGTCGGTTATTTAACACCCTGGTCAGTGCATGTCAAGGGATATGCGCAGGAAAACAATAAGAAACCTGTCTGTCTTTTAGGGGTTAAGAAAAATAACCTTTACATCATGGGCATGCATACATTCCATCCGCTGGGGATTGAAAAAATATCTGGAATCTTACCAACTGCTCCCTGTTTTCGCATCTTTCCGGCCGGGGTTTGGAAATACCATGGAATCATACATAACAAATGATAATCACATGATCCCAAAGAGGTTGCAGCCCGGAAGCCGTATCGGTATCGCTGCACCGGCCGGTCATTTTAATGCCGAAAAGTTTGCCGCAGGGATACAGGTATTGGAAGGCCTCGGTTTCGAAACGGTAATTCCGTCTCGATTGTCGATGCGCAAGGGCTATCTAGCTGGAGATGATACGTATCGGGCCGCTGTGATTCATCGGTTGTTCACCGATCCTTCGATTGATGCCATCCTTTGTGCACGGGGCGGATACGGATCGATGCGAATATTGCCATTGATCGATTTTTCAACCATTCAGCGTCATCCCAAAATATTTATTGGGTTTAGTGACATTACCGTGCTGCTTACGGTTCTATATTCACGTTGCAACATGGTGACCTTTCATGGTCCCGTGGTAACGTCTTTGGCCATGGGATCAGTTAAAACCGGCGACGCGTTGGTGGCGGCAACCTCGTTGAGCCGCCGTATTATGATCTCGCCGGAAAACGGGTTCGTTCTAAAGTCGGGAATGGCGGTGGGGCCGGTGATCGGTGGCAATTTGACATTGCTGTCCCATCTTGTGGGAACGCCTTATATGCCCCGATATGATGGGCATATTCTTTTTTTAGAAGATTGCAATGAAAAGCCGTATAGGATTGACCGAATGCTCACCCATATGCGACTTTCCGGATGCTTGGATGACATCACGGGTCTTTTTTTAGGGCAATTTACAGACTGCGGCTCCCTGGAGATGATCAAAGATATCTTTGCCGATATTTTTCAGGATCGGGATATTCCCATTATGGGCGGGTTTGACATCGGGCATGACCGAATTAACCTGACTCTTCCCATCGGCCTTTCCGCCCGGCTGGATACTAATTCTCAACAACTGTCATATTTAGAACCGGCCATCTCTTGACCCTTACCATGCAAACCGATGCCCACGATTTAATGCAACAGGCCGTTCGCACTGGATGCTTTCCAGGTGCGGTCCTGCTGGTGGCCAATGCACAAAAAATCGTTCACTTTAAAGCATATGGATGGGCCAACCTTTTTGATCGAACCCGGATGACCCGGCATACCGTGTTTGACCTGGCATCTCTTACCAAACCGCTGGCAACAACCATGGCCTTTTTGGAATTGGCGCGCCTGGGGATTGTTGATCCCAAACAATCCCTTGCCTCAATTATACCAGCGTTTAGAGACACGGAAAAGGCCGCTATTAAAATCCAGGATCTATTAAGGCATACGGCCGGTTTACCCGCCTGGCGTCCATATTTTCGAATTCTGGCAACAACTTCGCCCGTGTCACGTCCTTCAATCTTGAAGCGTCTTTTGATCCAGGAGCGTTTAATCAAATCACCGGGTGCGGCGGTTGTATACAGCGACCTTGGATTCATGATATTGGCCTGGATCGTCGAAACGGTGACGGATCTTCCCCTGGGCCAATTTGTGTCCCAGGAGGTGTACCGGTCACTGGATCTGGAAAAAAAGTTTTATTTTCCCTCTCTTTCCGCAATTCCCGATGATATTCCTTGTGCTGCGACCGAGCTTTGCCCCTGGCGCGGCGTCCTAATCAATCGGGTGGTTCATGATGACAACGGGTACACAACGGACCGTTTGCAGGGGCATGCCGGCTTATTTGGGTCGGCGATGCCGATTTTTGAACTTTTGTCTGCATTTCTTCAGGCGTATCGGCAACCTTCGGAGAGTCGGCTATCCCATCGGTGGGCACGATTTTTTGCGACCCGGCAGGGACGGTCGGGTCAGGCCCTTGGTTTTGATGTCCCCTCGGGTCATCCATCTGCCAGTGGACGCTATTTTTCGGCCGAGACGATTGGGCATCTCGGATTTACGGGCGTTTCTTTCTGGATGGATTTGAATCGGTCCGTGATTGTGATTTTGTGTACTAACCGGGCACATCCCAGTCGCCATAATAATCAAATTCGTGCCTTTAGGCCCCGGCTCCACGATGCCGCCATGGAATCATTGGGATACTCGGCTACTTTTTGAGCATTCATCATATTTTGCTTGTTCTTGTTTTGATATTTTGGTAGTCGACTATTATGTATTGGTATGTTAAAATGTTGAAAAACAATGGAAATAAACAAAATGTCTCGCTAAATCGACTGGTAACGGGGCGATTGTTCTTTTTTGTATCATAAAAATAATGATGAAGTGTAAATGAGGGATTATGGGCTTTTTTGATCGAGCACTGGGTATATTTTCCAATGACTTGGCCATTGATTTGGGTACGGCCAATACACTGGTTTATGTAAAAGGTAAGGGGATTGTTTTAAGTGAACCTTCGGTGGTAGCGGTTCGCACAGACAATCGAACAAAAAATAAAGTGTTGGCAGTGGGCCAGGAAGCAAAAATGATGCTGGGGAGAACCCCTAGTAATATCGTTGCGATTCGTCCCATGCGCGATGGCGTAATTGCCGACTTTGATGTCACCGAAGCGATGCTTCGTCATTTTATTCACAAAGTCCACAATCGTCGTACCTTTGTACGGCCACGGATTATCATTGCCGTTCCTTCGGGGATCACGCAGGTGGAAAAACGGGCTGTCAAGGAATCGGCCGAATCCGCTGGTGCACGGGAAGTATTTCTCATCGAAGAACCGATGGCCGCAGCCATCGGAGCGGGGCTGCCCGTAACGGAGCCTATTTGTAACATGATCGTCGATATTGGGGGCGGAACGACGGAAGTGGCCGTTATCTCACTGGCCGGGATTGTCTTCAGCCGCTCGTTACGGGTGGCCGGCGACAAAATGGACGCGTCGATCATTCAATATGTCAAACGTAAATATAACCTCCTGATTGGCGAGCGAACCGCAGAAATTATTAAAACTTCTATTGGTAATGCCTACCCGAATCCCGATGAAATTGAAACGATCGAAGTAAAAGGCCGGGATCTGGTTTCCGGTATTCCCAAGATCCTTTCCATTGATTCAGAAGAAATTCGCGTGGCCATATCCGAACAACTCGATGCGATTTTGGAAACCGTAAAAATCGCCCTGGAGCAAACGCCCCCAGAGCTTGCCGCAGATATTGTAGACAGTGGTATCGTGCTTACCGGCGGCGGCGCCCTGTTAAAAAACCTCGATAAATTGTTAATGGAAGAATGCGGGCTTCCCATTACCATTACGGAAGATCCGTTATCAACGGTTGCGCTGGGATCTGGTAGAACACTGGATAGTATCGAGATGTTAAAACAAGTGGTTATCACCTAGGACATGTTCTCAAAAAAAACGGTGGTAATACTGGGCCTCTTTTTCTTTATGGCAGCCAATATCTTTCTGTTGACCTTTGTCGGTCGAAACCGAACCACATCTTCTTTTTTGCCTTATCGTGTGGCATTATCGGTTATTGCACCTTTTCAGGAGATAACCACCCGGTGGATCCGATTCAATAAGGATATCTGGCACCATTACTTTTATCTGGTTTCCGCTGCCGGGGAAAACAATCAGCTAAAAAGCATAATCTCTGATAACGAAGCCAAACTCAATAAATATGAAGAGCTTACGCTGGCCAATCAGCGACTGCGGCGATTACTTGATTTTAAACAAACCTTAGATAGGCCAATGGTCGCCGCCGAGGTGATCGGTAAAGACCCCTCGCCCTGGTTTAAAACCGTGGTCATCGATAAGGGAAAAGCCGATGGGGTCGAAAAAGGATATCCCGTGGTCATGCCCCAGGGGATTGCTGGACAAATTATCGACGTTTCCAAAAGGCATGCCAAGGCGCTTTTGCTCGTCGACCGAAACAGTGCAGTTGATGCACTGGTCCAACGATCCCGGGCGCGTGGAATAATTAAAGGCGGCGGAACGGAGCACTGCAAATTTGAGTACCTGTTGCGCAAACATGATATCAAAGTCGATGATATTATTATCTCATCCGGGCTAGATGGTGTGTATCCAAAGGGGCTGGCAATTGGTAAAGTAACCATCGTTGATCGCCCGCCCGCGGGAGTTTTTCAGCGTGTCACTGTGGTGCCTTTTATCGATTTTGAAAAGCTGGAAGAAGTCATCGTTATATTGCAACCGGTACATCCCGATCCGGGTATAAGGATGCGGTGATGGTCTATTTTTTTCACATCGCGATCGGCGTATCGGTATTACTCCTCCAAACAACTATATTGCCAAATGCGGGCTTGTTCATCAATTGTTATGACCTCCTGATAGTACAGATTGTTTTTTTAGGGTTATATCGATCCGTCAGGGAAAGCGTAATTATTATTTGCCTGCTAGGTATTGCGGTGGACAGCCTCACCGGTGGCCCATATGGGGTTTATCTTACGACCTATTTTTGGCTATTTCTCAGTGTCCGATGGGCATTGGTTTATCTCCGCTTGAGCGATACGATAATTTTGCCTTTTGTTGTTGCCTACGGCGTGCTAATAGAAAATTTGTTCCACTTTATCGGTGCCATATCCATGAATCCTTCCAGCGCAACCATCGCGCAAATGAGCGTTCGCCCAATTGTCATGGAACTGCTCTGGGCTATCTTCACCGGACCGGTATTATTGGCTTTGCTAAGCTTGCTTTATCGCAAATCGAAAACCGCGATTCGCCGGGTGATAATGGCCCGTTATAACGGGTAATCGTTATTATAATCACCCCCTTAACCGGCTATATTTATGTGATCAGATGAAAAATTATCTTAACAATATGAGTATGGACTGGTTTAAAAGACGCCTCACCATCGTAATGGTCTTTACTTTTACGATCTTTTGTCTTTTGATCATTCGTCTCTTTTTTCTGCAAATCGTCGGCGGAAAAAAATACCGGCAATTGTCAGACAATAATGCCATCCGTCTTCAAACCATTGATGCGTCGAGGGGGTTGATTTTTGATCGAAACGGCGAGTTGCTCGTGGATAATCGGCCTTCTTTTGATGTTTCAATTATTCCCAACGATGCCAAACCCGTCGATGCGACCATCGGCAAGCTGGCCATGTATACACAGTTGCCCGAAATGGATCTGGCCGACAAACTAAAAAAGAAAAAAAAGCTTCCCGTATATAAACCGGTGTTGTTAAAACCTGATGTAGGGCGGGACATACTGGCCACCATCGAAGTGAGTTGGTTTGACTTGCCGGGTGTGGTGGTGGATGTCAACCCGATACGCCACTATATCAACGACCGGACAGCCGCCCATCTCATCGGATATATGGGCGAAATTAATTCGAATGAGTTGAAAAGCGGGGTGTTTCCTAAAAAAGAAGCGGGAGATTCCATCGGTAAATTTGGCGTGGAAAGAGCTTTTGAAGATATTTTAAGCGGGCAACGGGGGGGACGCCAGGTGGAGGTTAACTCCAGCGGACGGGTCGTACAGGTATTAAAAACGGTGATGGCCGAACCTGGGCATAATATATATTTAGCCATCGACAAGCGCCTGCAGCAAAAAGCTGAATCATTACTATTTGGAAAAGCCGGTGCCATCGTGGCCATGGATCCCAATAATGGACAGGTATTGGCCTTGGCCAGTAGCCCGACATTTGATCAAAATGCGTTCGTGGGGGGAATTTCCCATAAAGCGTGGCAGGCCCTGATTGCCGACCCGGATCATCCCCTGACCCATAAGGCGATCCAGGGCGAATATCCACCCGGATCCATCTACAAAATAGTGACCGCCATGGCAGGCCTGGAAGAAGGAATTATTGATAATAATACCGTGTTTTTTTGTCCTGGACAGTATCGCCTGGGCAATCGGGTTTTCCGGTGTTGGAAAAAGAGTGGACACGGAAAGGTAGACCTTGAAAAAGCCATATCGCAATCATGTGATGTGTATTTTTACCAGGTGGGACAAAAATTGGGGGTCGATCGGTTGGCATGGTATGCCAAGGCATGCGGGCTGGGGACATTAACCGGGATCCAGCTGGCCCATGAAAAAAACGGATTGATTCCCACGGCTGCATGGAAAAAACGAAAAACAGGGGTGCGCTGGCAGGGTGGAGAGACTCTTTCCATGGCTATCGGGCAAGGATACAACCTGGTTACACCGCTTCAAATGGCGGTATTAACTTCGGCGGTTGCCAATGGGGGGATTCGATATCGCCCGATCATATTGAATAAAGAGGTGACGGCAGAAGGTGAAATCATCAACCGGTTTGAAAAACAGCGTATGGGGAAAATGCCGGTGAGCACGTCCCACATGGCACTTATCCGGCGCGGTCTGTGGGAGGTTGTAAACGGCAAGCGGGGAACTGCGAGGGTCGCCCGGCTGAAAGATTTTGAGATTAGCGGAAAAACCGGAACCGCCCAGGTGTTTAGCCGAAAAACCAATGAAAATATGAAGGAAGAAGACATAGCATACCATTTAAAGTCCCATGCCTGGTTTGTGGCGTATGCGCCGCCTGATAAACCAGTAATTGCCGTGGTGGTGCTTGTGGAACATGGGGAGCATGGTTCCAGTGCGGCCTCTCCCATAGCCCGGGACGTTATACAAATGTATTTGGACCCGGATAATGTTTGATCGCCGCCTTGTGGCATATTTCGACTGGGGGTTGTTGGGATTAACGTTTATCCTTGCGTTTATCGGTGTTGTTACGATTTACAGCGCGGTGAACGCCGGTGGGGCAACCGTTGGCCAGACATTGTATCTTAAACAGATCATCTGGTTTGGGGCGGGGATGACCCTGATGGCTGTTTGTTTCATGATCAGCTACAAGCGGTTTGATCAATATGCCATTGTGATTTATATCGGATGTGTCGGGCTTTTGGGCAGTGTTCTGGTCTTTGGTAAATTGGTCGGCGGCTCCAAGCGTTGGCTGTCGGTTGGGTCCATTTCAATTCAACCGTCCGAAATGATGAAAGTCGCTCTGATCATTGTCCTGGCCCATTATCTTTCACGACATCTCAGACAGAACGGACTCACCCTGCGGGAGCTGACTCAACCCATGGTGATCGTTTTGTTGCCGTGTGTCCTGATTCTCAAACAACCCGATCTGGGTACCGCCATGGTGCTCGTCCTCATTGCCGGATCCATGACCCTGTTTTGCGGAATCGGGCGTCGCACGTTGATCTTTATTTCTACGGTCTGGGTAGTTTTCATTCCCATCGCATGGTCGTTTTTAAAGCCATATCAAAAACAGAGAATCTTAACTTTTTTAAATCCGGAAGGTGATCCCTTAGGTACCGGATATCATATTATCCAATCGAAAATCGCTATCGGGTCCGGTGGTGTTACCGGTAAGGGGTATCTCGAAGGTACCCAGAATCTCCTTTCATTTTTGCCCGAGCAGCACACGGATTTCATTTTCTCGGTCTTATCCGAGGAGTGGGGGTTTATCGGGGCGGGCGCGGTGATCTTTCTTTTCTTATTGATTTTGCTGTGGGGGCTGGGTATTGCCCATAAATGTCGGGATCCATTTGGTATCCTGATGTCCGTGGGCGTGGTTGCACTTATCTTTTGGGAAATGTTTATCAATATCGGGATGGTGATGGGCTTGATGCCTGTTGTCGGCGTCCCGCTGCCATTGATTAGCTATGGCGGTTCCTCGACGGTTACGATCATGATTGCCATCGGTTTGCTGATCAACGTGAGCATGAGACGGTTTATGTTTGAGTAAAGCCAATAGGTCGGCATCACCTTTCCTTGCGCTTTGCTTTCGGATTTTCCCGACTTAATCTATTTTAAAGTGATGGGGCATCGTCTTTTACTTTTATGATAACCGGCGCCGGCGTTGATGTCGGGTGTCCGCTTTTTTAGTAGATAATCAGTAAGAAGTTTTGCCCTCATCCCTTTGATGGTAAGATTTATCTGGCGATTTATCCTGCTCTGTATCGGCCGGCCCAATTTGACAAACGAATTGAGGTCGATTAGATTTATACTGCTCCTGAATTGATTGATTTTTTGTTTGCTTTGTATCAATGAGTGCAAGGCTCTGAAGAAATCGCTCAACTGATGTACCAGAAAGGATCGATATCCATGATACAGAACGTCACCCTGCGGGAAAAAGTTTGTAATTATCTTCGTGAAGAACTGGCCCGGGGCTCGCTGGTCCCGGGAGCTTATATTGACCAGAACGCGATATGCGACAGTCTTGATATCAGTCGGGCACCCTTAAGAGATGCCTTGATCCAACTTGAAGCCGAACAGTTCGTCGAGATCCTGCCCCGGCGCGGTGTGTTAATTAAAAAACTAACCTTGCAGGACATTAAAAATTCCTATGAAATTATCGGGGCCCTGGAATCTACGATGTTGTTGTCCGATTCTAAAAAGATTCGGCAGGTAGATATCGTCAAACTTGAGGAAATCAACGCGCAATTGAACAAATTTCTGGAAAATAAACGCTTTAATATGTATTATGAGTTAAACTTGGAGTTTCATGATGTTTTCCTGGGATTATCGGATAATACCCTTCTTAACCACATCCTCCGGCCACTGAAGCAACGCCTTTTCGATTTTCCCCGCATGAAATACGACCAACAGTGGGAGCTTGTCAATCTCGTGGAACATCAACGTATTACCGAGTCGATCAAGGCCGGAAACCTCGAGGCCGCAGCCTGTATCATTAAATACGAACACTGGTCATTTGCGCATCACCGGGAGAATCTTATTAAGGTTTATCGGTTGGGGTAGATGGGTTTCTTTTTAATTTTGCCGATTATTTAAATATACGAAACTCCGGGCTTAATCCATTGGCTGAATGGATAATATGACCAATGCCCCGCCGGCAAACGTGTCTGTTTTCATCTACACAATTTATCCCATTGAACTGACCACATTATATTGGAGTGCGCCATGATTTACCGTTTTCTCTTCACCATTTTCGCCTTCCTTTGCCTGCCTATCTGCGTGGGCGCAACGGATTTGAAATATCGGCTTGATATACAGATAGACCCTGCGGAAAAAACAATTACCGGTGCGGCCCATCTCACAGCAAAAAAAAATATGAATTTGCGTCTTTCAACCTACCACCTGCGTCTATTAACATTGGATGGAAAAAATCTTTCCGCCATGCAGCCGAATGTGGAAATAAAAATCCCTGCGGGTGGTAAACGCATCCTTACCTTTGAAGTGGCACTCAATAAATCGAAAGCGAATTATATTGACCGGGAAAACGTATTTTTAACAGGAAATTGGTTTCCCCGGCCAGATGGCCTGGCTGAATACACGCTTTCTGTAACACTGCCCAAAGGATTTCTGGCGGTTTCTGAAGCAGATACGGTGGATGTCCAAAACAATGAAAAAACAGATACATTCAATTTTCAGTTTAATCATCCGGTGGACGGGTTGAGCTTAGCTGCTTCGCGAAACTATATCCTTGCCGAAGACAATTACAAAGATGTCCGCATAGAAGCGTACTTTTTTGCTGAAGATGCACATTTGGCCGGTGAGTATCTGGCGTATGCTAAAAAATACATGGCAATGTATGAAAAGATGCTGACGAAGTATCCCTACAAGCGGTTTGTGATTGCGGAAAACCTGTTTCCCACCGGATATTCTATGCCCACTTACACCTTATTGGGTAAAGCGGTGGTTCGCCTTCCCTTTATTACCCGGACATCGCTGGGGCATGAAATCCTTCACCAATGGTTCGGCAGCTCAGTCTACACCGGCGATAGCGGCGGGAACTGGGCCGAGGGAATCACGAATTACCTGGCCGATCACCAGCATGAGGATCTGGAAGGGAAGGGCGCAGCATATCGAAAGCAGATCCTGCTAAATTATGACGCCTATGTTAATGAATCAAATAAAATCCCCTTGGCCCAATTTTTACAGCGGCGCAATAAAGCACAAAGTGCCATTGGATATGGTAAAAGTGCCATGGTGTTTCATTCATTGCGAAAAAAGATAGGTGAGTCGGCTTTTTTTAACGTGCTACGTGATTTTTTAAATACCCACCGGTTTCGCAAGGCCACCTGGAAGGATATTCAGGCGTCTTTTGAAAAAAACAGCCGTAATGACCTGGCAGATTACTTCTCCCAATCGTTACAACGTGATGATATCCCCCGATTGAGCGTGGAAGATTCGGAGCTGATTGTGGACCAGGGCCGGCTGATGCTGAATTTCACCCTGGTACAAAACCCACCCGCCTACCACTTGAAGGTACCGGTGGCCATTTATACATCAAATAAAAAAACGACCCGCTATGTTGATGTGAAAAACGAGCGGGAAAGTATCCGTCTTCAGTTGGATGAGCCTCCCACCCGGGTCACGATTGACGAAGACTATGATCTCATGCGGGAATTGGATTCGGCAGAGATTCCGGCTGCCCTGGCGAAGATAATGGGAAAGGATAAAATACTGGTCGTCTCACCGACCGAAAATCTGGAAAAATATCAACCCGTAATTCGAGCCCTAGGGCTTGAAAATGTGACGTTCCAGACACCTGAGACGGTGACCTTTAACCAGATCAAACAGCACTCCGTGATCCTTGCCGGATTCCAGTTGTTGACCACGAGTATGCTTTTTGGAAGACAGCCGGTGTATGAGGACGGCGTTCGTCTGCATGTCCATCATCACCCCTATAATCCAAAAGAGGCGATCCTGCTGCTCCATGTAAAGGACATCGAAGAAGCACGCGCGGTCCAGCGAAAACTATCTCATTATGGAAAATACAAAGAGCTGGTCTTTGATGGGGGGAAAATTGTTCGCAAGGAAAAAGCCGAAACCCCTTCGGGTATCCCCGTGTTCATCCGTCCGGTAGCAAAAATGCTTAAGCTGGATAAAATCGCAACGCTGGCGGACGTGCTGCCTGAACTTTTGAAACGCCGCATTATTTACGTAGGGGAACAACACGATAAATACGCCCACCATATGAACCAGTTAACGATCATTAAAAGGCTTGTCGAAGCAGGAAAGAAAGTAGCGGTCGGCATGGAAATGTTTCAAATCCCTTACCAGAAAGCCATTGATGACTATCTGGCTGGTCAAACCGACGAACGGACGTTTTTGAAAGCATCTGCCTATTTCGATAAATGGTGGTATGATTATAATCTATACAAACCGATTATTGATTATGTTAAAAAAAATAAACTACCAATGGTTGCCCTCAATATTGAAGGCGATATCTCACGCAAAGTGGCAAGAAAGGGACTTGGCGGGTTATCCGAAAAAGAAAAAGGAGCCCTCCCGCTTGAGATGGATTTCTCCGATTCGCAGTATCGCCAGGACTTATTTCGAGTATTTCAGATGCACCAAAGGCAACATAGCCTGAAAACATCTGATTTCTTTTTGCAATCCCAGACCGTGTGGGATGAAACCATGGCCGAAACCGTCCATCGGTTTGTTTCGTTTCACCCGGATACCACCCTTGTCGTGCTGGCCGGGAACGGGCACCTTAGGTATAAATACGGTATTCCCAATCGCGCCTTTCGCCGAAATGGAGTTTTGTTCACTGTGATTGCCCAGGATGAGGATTTTCAGCCGGGTATCGCCGATTATGTTATTCGAACGACGACACTAAACGGGAAAAAATCGCCGCTCCTGGGTGTTGGCATTCAAGAAACCAACAAAGGCGTATCTATTGTCAGCGTACTTGACGATAGCCCTGCCGGAAAAGCCGGTTTGGAAAAAGGAGACATCATTGTTCGGATGGCAGGAGAAACGATCCGAAGTCTGGTTGATCTAAAATATGCGTTATTTTACACCACCTCTGGCAGTACGGTCGCGATCCATGTAGATCGCAATGGAACGGCGGTATCAAGGGAAGTGACGTTATTTGATTTTAAGCCACATCGATAAGATTTGTCAGCCGCCAGCCTGTGTCACATACCCAGCTAAGGCAGCTATACTATCTGTCTGCTATAAGGAGAAATCATCATGGGAAAATACACCCAATGTGTCCATACGGGAACCATCTCAGACAGGGTCATGCGCGGCGTCAACTCGCCGCTATATGCGTCTTCATCCTTCGAATATATGGATGTAAGCGATAGCATGTACCCACGCTACAATAATACCCCCAATCAAAAAGCAGTGGCCAAAAAGTTGAGCGCACTGGAAAACACCGAAAGTAGCCTACTCTTCAGCTCCGGAATGGCCGCTATCAGCACAGTTATTTTTTCACTGGCCGGACAGGGAGATCATGTGATCATGCAGCGAGATATTTATGGCGGCACGCATCATTTTGTTACCGCAGAATTTGAACGCTTCGGCATCGAGTTTACCTTTGTTTCAAATCAGGCCAAAGATATTGAAGCGGCCATAAAAAAGAACACCCGGCTGATCTATATAGAGACACCTTCCAATCCACTTTTAGTGATTACGGATATTGAAGCGGTCTCAAAGCTGGCCCAATCGAAAAATATCCCCACGGCCATTGATAACACCTTTGCCTCGCCGATGAACCAGAATCCCCATGACTTCGGTATCGATATCATTATCCACAGTGGGACAAAATACCTCGGCGGTCATAGCGATCTTTGTTGCGGGGCAGTTTTGGCAACCGAAGAGATGATCGATAAAATCCGGGCATCGGCTGCCAACTTTGGGGGCAGCATGAATGCGGCCACATGCCACCTACTGGAAAGAAGTCTGAAGACCCTTGGCATTCGAGTCGAAAAACAGAATCGGAACGCCCAGATTCTTGCAGAATATCTAGCGGATCATTTGTATGTTGAAAAAGTGTACTATCCGGGGTTAACCTTTCACCCCGGTTTTGATATCGCCGCCAAACAGATGCGCGGGTTCGGAGGGGTGCTCTCGTTTGAACTAAACGATACGAAAATTCAGCCGGATCACTTCGTGCGCAAGCTGTCGCTGATCACGCCGGCATTAAGCCTTGGCGGGGTCGAGTCAATTATTTGTTCCCATGCTGTTACTTCCCATGCAAAGATATCAGCCAAAGAGCGGAAAGAATTGGGGATAGCCGATGGCCTGTTTCGACTGTCGGTGGGAATTGAGGATGTTGCTGATCTGATTGGTGATCTTAAGCGCGCGCTTGAATAAGAGGGGCTTAGCTAAACAATCATTTCAATATAGTGCCGACTTTATCCGACCGCAGGTGTCGTATGGGCTACATACAAAAACATTGGCAGGGCCGTTATTCAATCGGAATTTCTTTCTGGGTCAACTTTTTGCTGGTGACCATCGCCTACCATTATGGTGAATACTTAATCCGGTTTTTTGTTGGCCCCCACGGTAGTGTCAACAATTATGTGTGAAATTATACTCTGCCATATTTTTCATAAATGGCAGGTTGGCGGCAACTTTACCTATGGGTTTCGACCTCCAGTGGATTTCCATCTTTAAACAAA
>Ga0056107_100069_pt1 | contig 19061 bp, 25 predicted proteins | sample WorMetcrassitun2_FD_77006 | JGI IMG/M metagenome (GOLD analysis project Ga0056107, IMG submission 77006) | Marine gutless worms symbiont microbial communities from Max Planck institute for Marine Microbiology, Germany - Olavius crassitunicatus.2 ...
CCACGTTGATCCAATAAGTCTTTAGTATCTCGATGACTCAAACTAAATCGATAATAAAGCCATACTGTATATTGGATAATTTCAACTGGAAATCGGTATCTTTATGTACCTGTTTGCATTAATTATCCGGGGGTTGTCGCTGAATGAGCTTTAATTTGGTAGTGTTCAATGTGGCGCATGTGCTGTCCATCTAAATGGCGAAGCAACTTTATCTTGTGTGACACACTTGTCAGCAGTTGCAGGTCAGGAAATAACCACCATAGAAGGGTTATCCCCGGATTCCAGTCACCCCTTACAGAAAGCCTGGGTAGAGGAAGAGGTTCCGCAATGTGGCTATTGCTAGCCTGGTCAAATCACGAAGGCGGCAACCTTGCTAGGGGACAATAAAAACCCAAGTCAGGAAGAAATCATTGCTTACATGAATACTAACCTTTGCCGATGCGGAACATATAAGCGGATAGTCAAAGCGATCCAGCGAGCAGCAGGGAAGGTATGAGATGGCTGATAAGAAATATATAGCTAGCTTACAATCTAGCCTTGATATGAATCGCCGACTGTTCCTGAAAAAATTAGTTGGTGTCACTTTTGTCATTGGTTCCAGCGGTTTAATCAAGCGCCTACGGTAAAGAGGAAGTTGAACAGCGGCAAACACAAAGTCAGGTTCCTCAGAGCCGGTTGTGAGATCCTCCGATCCCTTAGTACCTAATGCTTGGGTAACCATCAACCCAGATGACGGTATTATAGTGAAATTTGCTATCACGGAGATTGGGCAGTGGTCAATGACCTACACCCCCTTGATCCTGGCAGAGTTCCTGGATGCAGATTGGGATAAGGTCAAAGTAGAAATTATTACCGTACATGATGAGGCCTATGGTAATCCAGCCTTCAATAATATTTTGTATACCGCGGCAGTACCAACGTGATGGTATATTTCGATAAGATGAGGATGGCTAGCGCACAGGCAAGAAAGATGTTGTTGAACGCGGTTGCTTCCAGTTGGAATGTTAATGTGGCAGAACTCAAAACCGACAAGAGTATTGTTAGTCATGCTGGAAGTGATCGAAAGATCAGTTACGAAGAAATTGTCGTTACTCTTACGCTACCAACAGAGATATTAACGGTTGAAAAATCAGAGATCAAGACTGAAAGTGAGTATAGGAGTATAGCTATCTCGGTAAACAGATTATGTGGCGGGATGTTCCGGCTAAATCTAATGGTACAACTGAATATGGTATGGATGTACAAATACCTGTGATGGCATATGCTTCAATACTATGAGCGCCTGTAGAAGGTGGGAGTCCCCCTTGGAAACGGATGATACAAAAGCGCGTAATGTCAAAGGCGTGACGGATGTAGTTGTTCTGCCCCATGCGGTTGCGGTTATTAGTGATGCTATCGAAGCAACTGTTGTGGGCAAGCAGAAACTAAAGGTTAAGTGGAGTGAGGCATCACGATTTCGCCGGGCTAATACCGCAGCATCTATTGCTGTCTATACTGAGAAAGTTAAGAATTTGATTAATACAGGTCCCGCCTGGAATGAGAAAAGTGATGTGCGTGCTGCCATGGTCGATGCCAAGGATGCGGTTGAAGCCCTGTATACAAGCGAACCGGTTTATCATGCACAGATAAAACCATTAAATGCCACGGCGTCAGTCTCTGAGGATGGCAAATTTGCTGAGATATGGGTTGGTACTCAAACTCAAAGCTTGGTCATTATGGGTTCAGTAGAAACACTTGGTACCCCAACGATAAGATAACCTTGCATCCCCTGATCATGGGTGGTGGTTATGGTCGCAGAAGTGCTCTGCATCACCAGTTTGTTGATGATACCTTGCTAGTATCTCGGGAGTTAAAACGTCCGATTAAAGTTGTATGGAGCAGAGAAGACGATATGGAATCTGGTTTATTCAGGCCCGAGACTGCTCAGTTCATGCGCGGCGGTTTCGATGGACGAGGCAAGCTTGTGGCCGTGCATCATCGGGATAGTGGTCCCGGAAATTTTACCGACCATGAATAAGCTGAGATGGGCAAGGGCCAAACCTAAGGATGTAATCACCATGTTAGGGCCGGATAATACTACTTACGATATTCCTAATCATCAGGCAGAACATACCGTACTTGAGCGTAGCTCAAGAGTACTGGCCTGGCGGGGAGTTGGTGCCAGTTATACAAAGTTTATGATGGAAAATTTCATTGATGAACTTGCACAGTCAAGGGGGATTGATCCATTGGAATTTCGCTTGCAACTTTGTCACAACAATCCGCACATGGCTAATGTCTTACAGACTGTTGCGGGCTTAGCTGATTGGTCGCGACCAAGAGAAGAGGATAGAGCTGTAGGCCTGGCTATTTCCAGCTGTCACAAGTCCCTCTCTGCTGGCATTGTTGAGGTGTCTGTTGACGTGGGCAGCGCGAGCTAACTATTCACAAATTTTGAGGAGTTGGTTATCCTGGATTTGTCGTTTCACCAAAAAATGCTGAGGCACAAATGGATGACAACCTGATATTTGACTTGAGTGCAGTTCTGAAAGAACGCATTACCGTTAAAGATGGTGCCGTTCAACAATCCAACTTCCATAACTATCTCATAATGCGACTGTCTGAAGTACCTGATCTTGAATACAAAATACTGTCGACAGAATATCCTTCATCCGGAGTCGGCGAACTCGGCCCGGCAATGGTTGCCCTGACGATTGCTAATGCAATAGCAAGGCTGACGGGTAAGCGTATTAGGCACATGTCTTTCACTCCCGATGTAGTATGAGAGGTATTGAAAGCTTAGTAATTAGTTAGTTTTCTTTTGTATATATTTAAAGCCCGAATATACCCGCTAAGGCTTTTTATTATTACGGTTACTGCCAAGCTCATACTTATGTGCGACTCTCCGGTGTTTACTCAGAAAGACCTGTTGCAACATGATGCCTATCTTATGGGAGCAATCGTAGCTTGTGGAAATTGTCACACACCAAAGACTGTCAATGCTGCCCCAATAAAAGATATACAATTGGCCGGGCGGCTTTGTTATTGAAGAACCTGTTCTAAAGGCCTATGCACCGAATATCGCCTCGGATAGAGAAACCGGTATTAGTAACTGGAGCGATGAAGAAATTATCAGAGGTATCCGAGATGGTATTCGTCCGGATGGCTCAGTAATCTGGCCTCCCATGCCGAGTTTTCTGTACTGAGATATGTCCGATCGCGATGTAATGGCAATTGTTGTTTATCTACGCAAGGTCAAACCAGTTAAGAACCATGTTCCATTATCCGAATGTCGGGTGTCATTGCCACCGAATTGGAAACCTCCCGTGGGTATTGGCAAATGAACGGACGAACAAATAAAGATGGTGATCACCCATGGTGTTCGCCCTGATGGCCGCATGTTTGCTCCTGCCATGGCCTTTCACAATTACATCAAGATCTTGGAGAGTGATCTTGATGTAATTGTGTTTTATCTTCGTTCCCTCAAACCACTGCCTGCCAGTAATAAATAAATTTCTATCCTAAGTTGGAGTCTCTTCGTAATGATCAGCGATCTTAGCGTCAGAATAGGTGAAATCGAGCTAAAGAATCCGCTGATCTGTGGCTCTGGTGAACAGACCATGACAGCGGCCGGAATTAGGATGGTGCTGAGGCGTGGGCGGTAATTGCCAAATCTATCAACGAATCGGATGCGGCGCGTCAGCAATTGGACCGCACCGACCATGTCAAACTGAATGAGAATTGACAGACTCAAGATTGAGGCGCACCTGATAAAACCCACACGATTACTTATTTTGTCGCTCATGATTAACATCCCGTGATGCCAGGGAGTGGCTCACTGAGATAGCCGAGTTGGACCGAGCAGCGGCCCAGGGATCTTACGTTACCGCGAGTATTATTCCAGCCGATTTCGAAGTCGCACTCGAATTGACTCGGTTCGCCGATCAGCAGGGGATCCGGATACTGGAAGTTAATATTGGTGGTCGCACGGCTCGGAGGCCGCAAATGGTGCAATAATGGTGGAGAAGGATACAGAGCAACAGGTTAGTACCAGGATCGCCCAATTTCGCGATAGCATAGGGGATGACCTTGCGGGTAAAACTGACTGGTATGAGCGAAGATCTTGCTTCCCTAGCACAAACGGAGAGAGAAGGATGGGCCGACGCAGTGGTGATGATAGGACGTTCGCTGGGATTTTTACCGGATCTCGATAGTCTTGTACTGCTGTTGTGAACCAATGCTGACTATGGTGTGGCTGGGCAGCCAGCCGACGGCTGCTCGGATGCGATGTGCCACTTCTTTGGGGTCAACGGCGCCCGTTGTGGGTTGGATATCGCCCGTATGATGCTGTCAGGGGCCACAGCCGTGGAGATAACTTCAGTTATAATGGCTGGCGAATTTGCTGTTATTACTGAAGTTATCGAGGAACTCGACAATTATTTGAGCGTCAAGAACCTCACGGTTGAGGAAATCATCAGTGTAGCCGCTGATCGCTTGCAAACCTATGACGATCAATCAGCTCACCCTGATTGCTGGAAAAACTTCGTGCCAGCGGAAACAATCTCGGAAGATAACGAAGCAAAGTAGATGAAAAATGAACGAGCAAGTTAGGCTTTATTATATGTAGCATCTAGCACAACACACTCCAGGTTTGATAAAAAAATACGCTAATCTTGAGAAAAAAATATGCCTAAAGATCGAAACCAAATTATCGAAGACCTGCTTGTCGGCGCTGTCGATCTCCACTGTCACAGCGGACCCTCAGTCATGCCGCGCCGCATCAATCATATTGAGGTGGCTCGTCAGGCTTCCGAAGTTGTTATGAAGGTGATCCTCTATAAGGATCACTACTATTCGGTAGCGCCAGTTACTGCTTTGCTGGACGCTCATTTCACCGACCTAGAGATCCAGTTTTTATCCGATGCTCCACTCAATAATACTACTGGCAGTCTGAATCGCTATGCAGTGGATCATGGTATTAAGCTGGGAGCTAAGCTGGTATGGATGTCGATATTTTCAGCCGCCAACCACATCAAGGCACATCAAGGCACATCAAGGCACATCAAGGCACATCAAGGCACATCAAAGTGATAAGGATTTTGATCAGAAATTTCTCACTATCAAGGAAAAAATGCTAGCGTTATCGTCTTTGCGAACAGTAGATGAACAAGACCAGATTTTGGATGAAGTAAAATTTATCCTCGATCTGATTGCGAAAAATGATCTGATGCTCTCTTCCGGTCACCTGCATATTTCTGAAATTTGGCCATTGTTCGAAGAGGTCACGACGAGTGATGTCCGACGGCTGTTGGTTAATCGCCAAAGCTACATTGTTGATGCAACTCTAGAGAATATTACGCAGCTGGTTGCAGTCGGTGCTTACACTGAACATTCCATGTGCATGTTCACCGAAGGTTCGAAGTATAAATTCTATGAAGCAGATGAGTTGGATGCCATGATTAAGGCGGCTGGCATCGACCGCACAATTCTTGAATCTGACCTGGGTCAGGTTGGCAATCCGACTCCTGTTGAGGGATTTAGATCTGTTATTGGCTTGTGCCTAGAACTCGGTTATGAACCGACCGCGGTGCGTAAAATGGTTTCGAGCAATGCCTGTGAACTGACGGGGCTTCAAATTTGATCCTCGAGCTGAGTGGGGGCACTGATAACTTAGTAGCTTTAGAGAAGCAAGGGCGGGGCAAAGTATTTCTATATCACAAATCATATTTCTATATCACAAATCAAATGACTATTTAACAGTTAGTTGATTTCTCGTTTTTTAGCCCAGCAGACCCCCCAGACCCATCTGCATAATATCCCTTGCTGTTACTGGGGTATTGGTAACCAACCGTTCCATTACCAGATCCAGCCCATTTCTTTTTGCTGAGCGCGCGCATCCGGGTAGTCCGATAATATGATGCTTACCACGCTTTGCCAACAATAACATATTCCCTGGCTCAACCGGCATACCAAAGTGAATAATTTCACCGCCAATATTTTCGATGGCGCTTGGGATCACATCACCTCTATCAACAATAGTCGAGGCGCCTATGACCAGGATGATATCTGATCTTGCCTGTATACATTGTGTAATTGCTTCAGCGATTTCATTTTCATCATGACCGCATCTCATTTCTTCCATAAAATAAGAATTTAGCTTCTCTATTCTTTTTATTGTTACTCTAGCCGTCTTATCCAGCGTGGATGTGGCTGTATCCACTGAGCTACTTTGGATCAGGCTTATCTGCTTTTCATGAGATGCTTTTATCTGGGCGACAGGGTTGAAGTTATTCGCGATTTTTATGCATTCATCCAAGTGCTGTTTCCTAACAGCGAAAGGTATGATTTTAATCTTTGCAATAATTTGACCGGGGCCGACAACTGTGTGAGGCGCTAGGGTTGCCACTGTCAATGATTCATAAACCAGATTAATGCCTTCAATACCTTGTTGGTTGAATACTAACAAGCCGGCTTTTGTGGCCCGCAGATTACATCGTCCTGCAGATGCTCTATCCACTTCAGTAGCTTCGCCGGCAATACTTTTGGCCAGTGTTTCTGCTGCGATATTTTCCAGAACATCACCTTCTTCCAGCGTGGCAACATAGACGGACTCAACAGCCTGGGTTTTTAAAACTGCAACATCGGCTGCACTAAGCAACTGACCTTTTTTAAGTCTATGATCACCGGACTTGATTCTGTGGACGAGAAGAGTATTTTCTACTTCTTCAATGGGACGACGTTTAAACAGCATTAATCTTTTCTTCTATGTAGAGTCTGTGTAATCTGCCCTATTATTGCAACAGCAATTTCGACAGGTGATTGTGCTCCGATATTGAGGCCAATTGGGCCATGAATACGTTGTTGTTGCTGATCAGTAAAACCATCTTCCCTTAGCCTGTTTTTTCTGGCTTCTTGTGTCTTATGACTACCTAATTCGCCTATGTAGAAAGCGTCTGACTGAAGCGCTATCTTAAGTGCAGGGTCATCCAGCTTAGGATCATGAGTTAATGCCACCACCGCGGTGCGTAAATCGAGTTCTAGTTTAGTCAGTGCTTTGTCTGGCCATTCTGCTATTAGTTCTGTATTTGGAAAGCGTTTTTCTGTGGCAAAGGCCTGTCTGGGATCGACAATTGTTACCTGATAATTGCAGAGTCTTGCTAGCGAGGCCAATGGCTGAGAAATATGTACTGCACCAATGACAACCATTCGTAGTGGGGGGTTAAAGGGATTAAAAAATAACTCGGTTCCATCTTTTTTCTGACTGTGACTTTTATTATTTTCCAGTACTTTGATAGAGGTCTCTTTTTGGCCGACTGTCAGTTCGCTTCCTATGGTTAGCCCACTAAGAAAATGCAAAGATTGCTCGCCGGAACTTAGATCAGTTATCAGGACTACAGCTTGCTTTTCTTGCCGAGCCAAATTTAATCGTTGGAGAATTTCTTTTTGCATAAGTGGCTAGGAGATATGCAATCAGGATAGATCACTATCTCTTTTCATCTATAACTGCTTCGACATAAATCCTTACTTTTCCCCCACATGCAAGCCCGACTTCCCAGTCCATTTCATTGATAACACCAAATTCCAGTATGCGAGGTTCTTTGGTTTTTATAATCTGTTTTGCTTCGTCTATTACCGTCCCTTCAACACATCCTCCCGAGATTGAGCCTTCAAAATTTCCTTCTGCATCAACAACGAGTTGACTTCCTCGTGGACGCGGGGAAGAACCCCCGGTTTCAACCACTGTTGCAATAGCAATTTTTTTACCTTGTTCTAACCAGTTGTTGGCAAGTTGTAGTATATCTTTTTCGTCCACAATTCTTTTATTGAGCCTTGGTTAAAAAATCCAGGAAAACCTGAAATTGAAGTAGCTTAGTGGTTTTCTTCAATCAATTTCATTCACATGATAATTCCAGAGAGTTCAAAACATAATATTTATCACTTATGTGGGTAATACTTCATTGTGTAAGCAAACCAAAAGAGTCAATATAAAACCCATTCCTTTCGCTAACTTACACATGAAAATCATGCTGTCAATCTATTGTAGTTGAAGTTAATTAACAATGTTAAGAGAAATTTTCTCAATGATGCACGAATAGACTGTATAATCCGGCGGTTAAGTAACTGGTTGGTATCGTCATCTAGTCCGTTGGTAAATAAATAATTGTTTAGAAATTAAGTGTCGGTATGGCTGAATTAAAAGAAGCTCAAAAAGATAGAATAGAAATTGGGAATGCTGTTATTCGTTTTGCTGGTGATTCCGGTGATGGCATTCAAGTTACAGGCTCAATGTTCACTCATGAGTCTGCAGTACTGGGACATGATGTCAGTACCCTGTCGGATTTTCCCTCGGAAATTAGGGCGCCTGTGGGCACCTTGCCTGGGGTCAGTAGTTTTCAGCTGAATTTCAGCTCGTACGATATACATACGCCAGGTGATCAACCGGATATATTGATTGCTCTAAATCCAGCCGCGTTAAAGGTTAATTTGCCGGAACTTATTCCAGGCGGAACAATAATTCTTAATAGTGACTCATTTGCCCAGTCCGACCTGACTAAGGCAGGATATGACTCTGACCCTAGTGAGGATGACAGCTTGTCGGGATATCAAGTGTATCCCATCCCTATTAATTCCCTGACAATCATGGCGGTCGAACCAACTGGATTGAAAAAAAAACAGGCTATTTTATGCAAAAATATGTTTACACTAGGTATTGTCTCCTGGCTCTACGATCGGTCCATCGATGTGATTATTTCCTTTATTGATAAACGATATGAGAAGACTAAACCTGAAATGGCGAAGGCGAATAAGCTGGCCCTGCAGGCAGGATATAATTACGCCGATACCGTAGAAATGTTTACTGGCAAGTATCAGGTCAGCGCTGCTAACTTATCTGCTGGTACCTATAGACGAATTTCCGGAAATGAAGCCACTGCTCTAGGATTTCTTGCTGCCTCGGAATTAAGCGGTCGACCTTTATATTACTCCTCTTACCCCATTACGCCGGCTACCGATATTCTCCATGAGTTATCTAAGTTACGTCATTTTGGCGTACGCACCATCCAGGCAGAGGACGAGATCGCAGCTATGGGGATGGCGATTGGCGCCGCTTATGGTGGATCGCTTGCCTTGACCGGTACCAGTGGACCGGGATTAGCGCTGAAGTCGGAGGCCATCGGACTTGCTGTGATGACAGAGTTGCCGGTTGTGATTGTCAATGTGCAGAGAGGAGGCCCTTCAACTGGCTTACCGACTAAAACTGAGCAGTCAGATCTATTGCAAGCAATATTCGGTAGAAATGGTGAATGTCCGGTGGTGGTAGTGGCACCATCAGGACCTGCAGATTGTTTTGACATGGCTATTGAGGCATTCCGCTTGGCAATTAAATATATGACACCAGTGATTTATTTGTCCGATGGGTATATTGCTAATGGCTCGGAGCCATGGTTACTCCCTTCAGATGGTGATTTGTCTGAGCTAAAGGTTGAATTGCATACCAATGTTAATGCCCCTATGCCCTATGCGCGCAACAATGTTACTTTGGCAAGGCCATGGATTATTCCTGGCACACCTGGGCTTGAGCATTGTATTGGTGGCCTGGAAAAACAGGATGTAACAGGTGAAGTAAGTTACGATTCTGAAAATCACCAAATAATGGTGCAATTGAGGGCGGAAAAGATTAAGCGGATTACTAATGATATTCCTTTATTGAAAGTTGAAGGTCCGGAGAAAGGTGATTTACTAGTACTAGGGTGGGGTAGTACATCGGGTGCAGTCAGACACGCTGTAGCAAACGCTACTAAAGAAGGCTATAAGGTTGCAGCATGCCATCTTCGCTATCTTAATCCATGGTCTCGTAATCTTAGTCAAATATTAGCAAATTATGAAAATGTACTGGTTCCAGAAATGAACACAGGTCAACTTCGTATGCTGTTACGAGCTGAATTTTTAGTTGATATTATTGGGTTGAATAAAATAAAGGGTAAGCCCTTTCTTACCAGCGAGATCGAAGGAAAAATAAAAGAGATGTTAAAAAAAGGGCAAGAGTAAAAGGCAAAAATAAAGTGCGTAAAGAATTGCTGGTCCTGGGTGACATATTAGTATGAAAGGTAAAAGTAGATGAGCATTAAAGAGCAGGCTATAAATTTTGACAACTACACCCGGAAAGATTTTGTTTCTGATGCGGATGTTAGATGGTGTCCCGGTTGTGGAGATTATTCCATTTTGGCGCAAATGCAGAGAGTAATGCCCAGCATATGCGCAGAGCTCGAAATCCCACGCGAAAATATAGCTTTTATCTCAGGCATTGGCTGTTCCAGTCGGTTTCCTTACTACATGAATACCTATGGTTTCCATAGCATACACGGTCGAGCACCGACAATCGCTACAGGCCTAAAGGTAAGTCGCCCTGACCTGCAAGTTTGGGTGATAACAGGAGATGGTGATGGCTTGAGTATTGGTGGTAATCATCTAATACATACACTTCGACGTAACATAGACATAAAAATACTGCTATTTAATAACCGTATTTATGGTTTGACTAAGGGGCAGTATTCTCCAACTTCCGAAATTGGCAAAAAAACCAAATCAAGTCCTATGGGATCGGTCGAAACACCTATTAACCCACTTTATACCGCAATTGTTTCAGAAGCGACCTTCGTTGCTAGGGCCGTTGCTACCGATTCCAAGCAAATGCAAGATGTGCTGATGCGTACGGCCAGACATTGCGGTGCAGCATTTGTAGAGATATTGCAGAACTGTAATGTGTTTAATGATGAGGCTTTTGATTCATTTACCGATAAATCAGTACGTACGGAAAGAACTTTATCTTTACAGGATGGACAGCCCCTTTATTTTGGTAAAGATAATGATAAGGCACTTAACTTCAAAGGTGGCATGAACGGTGTGGAAATTGAGATTACTAACCGAGCAGATATCGACGAATCCAAACTTATTGTACATAACGAGGGTTCAGAGCCAAACTTACTCGCTCGTTTATTAGTTAGTCTTGACGAAAAACGCTACCCAGTACCACTTGGTGTATTCAGGAGTAAAGATAAACCACTTTACACTAATCTTTTAGAAAAGCAGGTTAAACAAGCCACTCAGACTAAAGGTAGGGGCAAATTAATGGAACACTTGTACTCTGCAGATACTTGGGAAGTTAATTGATGAAAAATAGTACCTTCACCATTCATCCATTCTATAAGAATAAGAACTGGAGTCTAAGACATACGAGAAATGGCATGTACGGTTTGTGGATTTACCTATTACGAAGCAGATGGTTTGTCTGAAGATGGAATCGCATCGGGAACAAAGCGGGAAAGATATTTCTGATGATTGGAGTTGTCCGAAGTGCGGCATAGGCAAAGCCATGTTTAATATGGTTGAGGTGTCTTAATAATTATTAATAATCAATTGGTAATGATTAATGATTAATTTGGGCGAAGTATTCTGAATTAACTACTCTATATAAATCGTTACTTTCTGAGCTTAGTTCAGAGCCGTTTGCTAGCCACTTTGGGTAGTATTTACGAAAATCATCCATAATTAATTTAAAGAGAACATCTGTGTAGTTGCCACGTTCTTTAACGTACTCCATGTGACGGTGGCCAATCTGATCGGATTCCTGAAAGAGCGAGTCATCATAACCATTAAAGTCGAGTACTTTTACTTTAAAGCGTTCACATAGGCTTAGATTAAAGATCGATGTCGCCTTAATCCATCGATCCTCAAGGTAAACTTCGGAGTATCCATGTCACATGTAAATATCTGTTTCCGCCAGTGAGAAAAGTTTTAGTGTTGTGAGATGGTTGTGAACATCGGCGCAGCCGACACGAGCTGGGATCCCTGTGTTACGCAAGCAAGCTGTCATCAGGGCTGCTTTGAGAATGCAGAATCCATGTTTGTTACTGAGACAATCGCTGGCTCTGAAAAAACTCGAATTATCCTCAATAAAATACGGATCATAAATAATATCATCACGGATCGTAGATATTTATAGTCGCCTGGCGCTCATCTTTCGCTTTTACCACACTTGCTTCACTGAAACGTATTATTTCAGGATATTGACTCTCAATATAATCTGTTGGTTCAAGATATTCTGCTAATTCTTGTTTCATTACATTACCAAGCATTACCAATTTAGTCTATTAGTTTCGGACCTTATGCGTTAACAGTCCGGCTGGTAAAAAATCCAGACTTCATATTACTTTGTACTTACCAAAGTATATAATCGATAAACTAAACGTAGTCCTATCATTATGCGTTCATAATGCTCATTACTTCGATTTGCCAATGTTGGAAAATTTCAATTTCGGCTTGATGTCTGCGAGCAAGACTGAACTGGCATATTACTATGTATTTCATGGTCAAAACCTGCTACAGCAAGCGGATTCATGTGAAATTAAAGCTCTTACTCATGACGAGTGGCAAAAAAAAACGGGAACGTCAGAGTCAGAACTTTATTATTTTGGTTCCTACAAAAGTTTGTCTTGCTATGTCGTTCCAGTCAGCGAAAAAATTCGTATCAGAGATTATGAATGGCTTGACATGTGACATATTCTTGCAGGTAAAGGCTGAACTATTCACAATTGTCGGAAGGATCAGGCAAATCCTTGAATTCAATCGTACTCATAAATATTTGTTGGCAGTGTGGAACAAAAACGGAGTAACACGACAAGGAATTGGCGCTATATTGCCCAGCCTGCACGATGGTTTTTTATTCACGTATTTCACCGTGCGCTATTGTCCTGGTTACACGCAGCGAAGAGTTATTGTTGACAAAGGGTAAGCCGGTTTACAGGTGAAATATACAGTACGCTTGCTGGTTTTGTTGAAACTGGTGAAATCATAGAGCAAGCGATACATAGAGAGGCTCAAGAATAAACTGGTATAGCAATCTGTAATTTACGATACTTTTCCAGTCAGTCGCGGCCTTTTCCTCACCAGTTAATGCTAGGATCTCATGCCGAATATCATTCCGGTGAAATTTGTATCGACAATGATGAGATCCTTGATGCAGCTTGGTGATACTATTCAAATCTGCCCAATACTTCAATATCTGAATCTCTGCCCAGTACTTCAATGTCTGAATCGATTGTTGGGAAATTAATCTGCACATATATAGATAAAATTAAAAAAAATTCCGAATGCGCATAAAGCGATAAAATTAACAGATTGCAACAATTACGAAGATTTCAGAATACTTGCAAAGCAACGATTGCCTTCGCCTATTTTTCGCTATATCGATGATTAGGTGAGCCTAAGGCGTAATACAGAAGCATTTAACACATATGATTTACTTCTCGGTGTACTAGCGGGTATGGCTTCGGTAGATCTATCAACGGTGATTCTTGGCAGAAAAATAAAGCTCCCATTCATGTTGTCACCCACAGCTATGCAATGTTTGTATCATCATGAAGGTGAGTTAGCCGTCGCAAAAGTTACAGCTAGACTGGAGGTAATGTATGGCGTTTCGACTATGGCTACCAGGAGTATTGAAGAGATTGCCTCATGTACTCAAGGTCTAAAATTTTTTCAACTGTATGCCCACAAGAATAAGGAATTGACCAGTGATCTGATTGCTCGTTGTAAAAATGTGTGGTTTGATGCCCTGGCCTTGACAGTAGATACAGTTGTATCCGGTGATCGTGAACTGGATTTGCGCTCTAGAATGACGACGTCACCAAAGCTAAGTCTGAAAAGTCTACTGAGTTTTGCAGCGCACCCAGATTGGCCACTTAACTATTTATTTAGAGATAAATTTGATTTGGCGAATGTGTCAAAGTACATAAAGCAGGGGACTGATGTATCCTCGTCGGTTACTGGATAACTTAATACTCATCAGCTGGGCCCTTGTATATCATGAAAAGATGTTGCACTGATGTACCAGGAATGTGGTGGGCTTTTTGCGATTAAGAGGATTATGTCTGCCGAAGATGCGCAGAGAGCGGTGGATATCGGTGCAACATCCATAATGATATCTAATCACGGAAGCAGGCAATTGGATGGACGTCGTGCGTCATTTGACCAGTTGGAAGAAATTGTTAATGCTGTTTGGTGGTCAAGTTGAAATTACCCTGGACAGCGGAATCCGACGAGAGAGTCATGTACTTAAAGCACTGGCATTTGGTGCGACAGCTTGTTCCGGAGGTAGAATGTATTTATTCGCCTTGGCTGGAGTCGGAGAAGCAGGTGCAGAAAGAGCATTAAGTCGCCTCCATCAAGAAATCGAAAGAGATGTGATGTTAATGGGCTGCAAATCCCTAAGTGAGCTAAATCGATCCAAACTTGCCGCCAGACCTTCCTGACTACAGTTTTCGGAATATTTTTAACCTTAAACTAATGTATACAGTGCTTACTGAAGAATCATTAGAATATGGAATATTGCATATTTAAATCTTGAAAAGTTCTTCCGCTTAAATACACAACTCACTATCTCTTCCATATGTGGTAGAATTTGGTTTGGTGGCTTTTGCTGGTCTCCCCGCGACGCGAAATTGTGAATCTCGTCAGGCCCGGAAGGGAGCAGCGGCAGCAGTGGATGCGAGTGCCGGGATCAGAACGGTATTGGCCACCTTTTATATAGAGGGACTCTGGTTCTGAAAATAATAAGTACCTCCAAGCAAACTGACCGTAAATTTACTAGCAGGAACAAAGTAACAGACGTCGAGAAACTGTATAGAATGAACTATCAGGTATTAGCACGTAAGTGGCGTCCGCGTAATTTTGACGATATGGTTGGGCAGGGGCATGTACTTCGAGCCCTAATAAATGCTTTAAATTCCGATCGGATACATCATGCTTATCTGTTTGCCGGAACAAGAGGTGTTGGCAAAACAACCTTGGCCAGGATTCTTGCCAAGTGTCTAAACTGCGAAAAAGAAATTTGTTCTGAACCCTGCGGTGAATGCAGTACTTGTATTGGCATAGATGAAGGACGATTTGTAGATCTAATTGAAGTAGATGCGGCTTCCAGGGCAAAGGTAGAGGAAACCAGAGACTTGATGGACAATGTTCAGTATGCGCCAACTGTTGGCCGATTTAAGGTCTACCTCATTGACGAAGTGCATATGTTCTCTAACCACAGTTTCAATGCACTTTTAAAAACCCTAGAAGAACCTCCACCTCACGTAAAGTTTCTACTGGTAACTACGGAACCAAAAAAACTTCCCATTACTATTCTATCGCGTTGCTTGCAGTTCAATCTTAAACACTTAACTGTCGAGCAAATCGGCAGTGATATCCGCAGAATTTTGAAGATTGAACAGATTCCCACTGATGATGCTTCTGTCCATCTCATAGCCTCAGCAGCAAATGGAAGTATGCGTGATGCCCTTAGTTTACTAGATCAAGCTATTGCTTATAACAATGGTGAACTACAGGAAAAAGCCTTGAGTGAAATGCTGGGTACTATTGATAACGCAGATGTCACAGGTTTAATTGAAGCGCTAATTGAAGGTGATGCACAGAGTTTGCTTGCCGGGGTTGATGAAATTTCAACTTTTAGTCCTGATTATGATGTTGTTTTAGCTGAAATCCTCTCCAGATTGCATAAGTTGGCAGTGGCCCAGGCCTTATCAGAAGATTCAGAAAGTAATGAAAATAGTACCCAGGCATTATTGGGTAGGATTGGTAAGGAGGAAGTCCAACTCTATTATCAGATTGGATTAGTCGGTCGTCGCGACATGATGATCTCCCCAGATCCAAGAATGGCTTTCGAAATGACCTTGATTCGGATGCTTGCCTTTCAACCATTGAAACCGCTTGAAAAAGAATCAATGGCAGAACCGAAGCTTGTCCAGAAACTGGATCAAAGTGGTGCTCAAGTTTCTGCTCAGGAATCCATATATAGTCCAATTCGGGAAATTGCACAAGACTCAAATCAGAGGGTAGCAGCTGACACCGTTGTTGACACATTTGCAGCACCTCATGCCTTAAGTAATTCAAATACGGATTGGCAAAAAATTATTGATGAGATGGATTTGGCGGGCCTTGTTCAAGAATTTGCTAGGCATTGCGTCCTTAAACAGCATTCTGAAAATAGCGTTCATCTTATACTAGCATCTTCTCATGAACATCTACTAAAAACAACTCAGAAAGATCGTCTGCAGGATGCGGTTAAAATACGTTTTGGCGAGCAGGTTAAATTAGTAATTACTATAGAACAGCTTACAGAAGAAATATCGGTAGAAACTCGTGAGCGGGCAGAAAAAGAAAAACACATTGCTGCTGTGAATTTCTTTATCGAAGATCCAAATGTAAAAGCAGTGATTGAGACTTTTGATGGAACACTTGATAGTAAGTCAATACGTTCATACTAGATAAGGGAATATTGATTAGTTACGAAATCAGCTCTGCAAACAATGCATTTATACATCAGCTGGCAGGGCTTCCTTAAGAGCAAAAGTATAGGTAACAGAAAATGAAAAGTGGTTTAGATGGTATTATAAAACAAGCCAAGGAGGTGCAGGATAATTTACAAAAGACACGACAAGAAATAGCCAATTTGGAAATTATGGGTGAATCAGGGGCTGGTCTTGTGAAAATAGTCATGAACGAGCATCATGATGTAAGACGGATTGAAACTAATGATGCTAACAAAAGAATCAAAAAACTAAGTCAGAAAAAAATGACTATCCTTACCTCCAGTTTGAACTTGCCTCACGGTATTAAATTGTTATTTTAGTTATATGTTACCCCATGAATTTTCAGAGCGGTGGCTGATTCCCAACTTTTAAGTGATTTGATTGATTCTCTACGTTGTCTCCCGGGCGTGGGGGTGAAATCGGCACAACGTATTGCCTATCATTTGTTACAAAGGAATCGTGATGGTGCAAGAAATCTAGCAAAAGCACTAGAAAACGCTATGGATCATGTTGGTCATTGCCAACGTTGCCAGAATTTTAGTGAACAGCCAGTCTGCGAGTTATGCCAAAATCCTAAACGTGATACGTCTCTTTTATGTGTCGTAGAAAGTTCAGCAGATGTATTTGCGGTAGAAGCTGCTGGGTTTAATGGTTTGTATTTTGTTTTAATGGGACATTTGTCTCCTCTTGACGGTATCGGCCCCGATGATTTGGGGATAGATAAACTGGCAAAACTACTTGATGAAGGAAAAATACTAGAGGCGATACTTGCTACAAATTCGACTGTTGAAGGTGAAACAACGGCATATTACATTAGTGAATTAGTGAGGAAACGTTCTATACGTGTAAGCAGGATTGCTTATGGTGTTCCTATGGGTAGCGAACTTGAATACGTTGACAGCAATACACTATCCCATGCCATATCCGGTCGACGAGATCTGTAATTACCAGGGCAGGGGACATTACAAGCGAAGGATTAATAAACCTCTAGTTCCTGAATATTCTTTGGTTGACCTATGCCAAATCCCTGTACGTAATCTACACCTATTTCACGTAACTTTCCTAGTATAATTCTATCTTCAACAAATTCGGTAATAATTTGTTTTCCTCATCTCATGGCCTATCTCAGTAATGGGCTTCACCATTGTATAGCCAATAACATCGTTAGCGATACCCTTTACAAAAAACCATTAATCTTTAAGTAGTCAATAGGTAGAGTTTTTAAATAGGCAAAGGAAGATACACTACTGTCAAAACCATCAAGTGTGCGAACCGACATTCTTGTTCTCTAAGGCGAGCTATGAACTGCATTGCATTACTAAGGTTTGCGATTGCTGCTGTCTCGGTAATTTCAAAACAAATACTATTGGCAGAAACTTTAGCCTTGATAAGTTTATCTTCAATAAAGTATAGGAAGTCTTCATACGCAAATAATAATCCAGAAAGATTTATTGAACAACTAGAAAGGCTGTGATTCTAAATTAGAGTACTGTTCAAATTTTCTAAAAACATCGTTAACTGCCCATTTATCCAGTTTTGTTACAAGTCCATACCTTTCAGCTGCTGATAGAAATTTACCCGGTAGTACAACATTGCCATTTTCATCGGCCATACGTAAAAGTATTTCGTAATGGATTTGATTTTCCTTCTCAATATTTGTTGGTGAAATAATTTGTGCTAGTAAAAAGAAGTGATTGTCTTCAAGCGTACGTTGAATTAGGGTGTCCCAATTCATTTCCTGCCGATATCTGGTAAGATCTGCATCATCTTCAGAATAGATATGAACGCAGTTCTTGCCCATATCTTTTGCTGCATAACAAGCTGCGTCTGTCGCTTTTAATATATTAGTACTGCTACTGGAAGAGTTATTTATTGATACCAGCCCGATACTGGCACTAATATTGAAGCTCAAGTCTTCTCAGATAAATTGATGATTTTCAATTGTTTTTCTCAGCGTTTCTGCAAAATTGAAAGCATTATTTAATGAGCTAATGTTCTATTAATAAACCAAATTCATCGCCACCCAGTCTGGCAAGAGTATCACTCTGACGGATCTTTTCAAATAATAGCCCCCAAGTTGTCTTAATAATTCATTCCCAGCAGTGTGCCCATACGTATCGTTTATTATCACAAACTGGTCTAAATCCATATAACATAAACAATGCTCTGTACCTTCTTGTTTGGCATGATTCAATGTACGCATAAGTCGTTTTTCAAACTCAACACGATTAACAAGATTCGTTAAACTATCATGACCTGCTTGGCGTGAAAGTTGCCCCGATAGCATGTGAGCCCCCGTAATATCTTCGGACACTGTAAGAATGCTTGGGCTACCGCTCTTACCACGGATTGTTCTAATAGTGTCCCTTGCCCAGACTATACTTCCATTTTTATGAGTCTTTCATGGCATTGCCAAGTTAAGTTCCTTGAACTACTAAAACCTGCTTGATATCAACCTAGGTCATTGCTGCATTTTCCCAACAAGCAAAGGAACGCATTCTTAGAAATTGATAAGTCTCGGCACGTACCAGATGACAACCCAGATTGAACCAACAAGAATCGCTGGCCTGTTTCACTGACTTAAACCCTCGCCATCTCCCGCCCCCTTGCCCTAGTCGGCTGATGAGATAGCTCAGCTTTATTGTTGGCATACTGAGCGTTATCATGCATCGATTATGGGATAATCTCCCGGTGCGCCACGTCATGACTTCTCAA
>Ga0056107_100070_pt1 | contig 18963 bp, 21 predicted proteins | sample WorMetcrassitun2_FD_77006 | JGI IMG/M metagenome (GOLD analysis project Ga0056107, IMG submission 77006) | Marine gutless worms symbiont microbial communities from Max Planck institute for Marine Microbiology, Germany - Olavius crassitunicatus.2 ...
ACTAAATCGATAATAAAGCCATACTGTATATTGAATAATTTCAACTGGGAATCGGTATCTTTATGTACCTGTTTGCATTAATCATCCGGGGGTTGTCGCTGAATGAGCTTTAATTTGGTAGTGTCCAATTTTATTATGAGCGCTGGTTCCATCCACGGTACCTTCATCAAAGATGTCATCGTAATCTTCTGCAGGAAGATTGCCATCGTGAATCAAGTATTTACGTCTTTGAATATACGCTTCGCGAGTAAATACATAAGGATCAAGTGCAGCTTCATCTCGTATGCTGGTATCGTCTAACAGATTTGCTCGTAAATTAATTAGTTTTAGTACACTTACTGGCCACAGAAGTGCTCCCGTCGCATAGGTTAGTGGATTGAGTAGCGTATTTGTTGCAATATCAGGGGCATTACGGGTGCTGCTTGGACCGCTTATCACCGGTATGTATAAGTAAGCCCCTTGCTTAAACCCCCATATAGCAAGTGTTTGCCCGAAATCTTCTTCATGAAAGGGGAGTCTCATTTCGGTGGCGACATCAAACAGTCCTCCAATACCAAGAGTAGTATTTAGTAAAATTCTGGCGGTATCCGATATTCCTTGTTCAAATTTACCTTGAAGTAATGAGTTTAAGATAACATTCAAATATGAAAGGTTATAAAAAAAATTAGTTACATTAGTACGAACTGGTTGTGGCACAGCGTCAACATATGCCTCGGCGATCGATTTAAGTAGGTATTTATCCAGGTAATAATCGACTGAATAGAAGATTCTGTTGATAGATTCAATCGGATCTGTATTTACACTACCATCTTTGACGGTTGTCGCGCAGCCGGATAAGATTCCAGAAGCAAGCAACAAAACCAGGCACCGATGATAATTTTTGAAAAATCCAATAAACATTATGCACCCTAGTAATCACAATGTTCTATATTAAAAAACTGATATACAAGAATTGTTGACACAAATTAGGATTAGTGAAGAAGATATTATCTTTCGGCACCATTTCCCAACTCATAAATTTTACTTTCGATATCTTTAACAAGACCATCAAAACCTTTTTTCTTAATCACCGCAGCATATTCTGCCCTTTTCAGAGATAAATCATTTATACTGTCTGCAATAACGCTGATGATGTACCATTTTCCATCCTTTTGGTGCATGAGGTAGTCAAAACTGACAGGGGCATCATTGGTTCTGATGAACTGCGTTTCAATAATTAATCGACCTTTTGTTAGTTGTTTTTGTGCTAACTCCTCAAATTCTTCATTATTATAAGCGTCAAAACGAGAAGCATAGGTTGCTATACTGAGACGATTAAACAATTGGATAAAATTATCTTTCTTTTGTGCATCTAAAGCTTTCCAAATCCGGCTCAAAAGCACTTTTGCAATCAACTGTGTATCAAAATTTTCTGTAATAACTGGATCGAGAATTTTATACCTGCCTTCAAAGCCTAATGATTCTGTATTTTTCATTACCTGCAGTAGTCTCTCATGCAATAGGGCCACAGTATTGCTCGGACTATTTATGCTTTTGATGACTTGGGTACCTATCTCAGAATTGGCTTGTTCATCTGTGCTTTGGCTGTTTGTTGGAAATATAACAAACATAGTTGTAATAAGGCAGACTATAGAAAGGAGCGGTCCTGATTGAAAATACTTTAACTGGCTAATATGAAACATAATGATTCTGTGTGTTGTGCTTATTTTTGTTGTAGTATTTAGCTTGTTTGGCCATTAATTTCCAAAAAGTTTACAGCCTGTAAGTATATCACTTCGTATAGGCTCTTTCCTTCCATATTGCCCCTGCACCTTGCCAATGTCCAATTGCAGAGCCCCAAGTCATTATTAGATAGAACAGCCCAATGATGGGTAGTGTAAATGACCAAAATACACTAAACCCATAGTATTTTAGTGTAGGTAAATAACTGACCATCATCAACAGCAGGCATATCGATGAAAATGTGACAGTCATTGCATTTTGAGAAAATAATGTTACTATAGGCGCAATAAATGCCGAAAACATTAGTAGGGTACAAATAACTAATAACGAAAATGAATATTTCAGTTGCGTAAAAGCGGTTCTCGTCGCCATCTCCCAGATAGTTCGTAGTGTGCCATATTTTTGCTGACTTATCGCTGAATGCGTAAGACCAATCCAGGTAAGATTTCCTTTGCTTTTAAACTGCCGGGCGAGTGCGCAGTCATCAATTAATTCATTCTTGATGGACGCAAATCCTCCTACTTCTTCTAACGCCATTTTTCCCATCAATATACAGCATCCAGCGGCTGCGGCAACAAGTTTTGATTTTGAATTAGATACATGAAAGGGGTATAAAAGTTTAAAGAAATAGATAAAGGCTGGTATCAGTAGTTTTTCCCAGATACTTTCCATCCGCAAAAAAGCCATCAGGGAAACAAGTTGTAGATTTTCTCGTTTCATTTTTAACAAGAGCGCGTTAACTGTACCTGGAGCGAGATGTATATCTGCGCCCAATAGCAAAATGTTTTTTGTTGTGACGTGACTAAGCCCTTGTTCCAGTGCCCATAATTTACCACTCCATCCTGGCTCCAATGCTATGCCTGACAAGATGTTCAAGCTTTGTATATTTTTGTTTTCTGCGACAGCTACTGTACAGTCTGTGGATTGATCATCAATGAGAATGATTTTATGCCCCACTCCTTGTTTATAAGCGCCCTCTAATGTTGCGCCAATAAATTCCTCTTCATTCCTGGCGGGTATGAGTATGGTGACATCTGACAAGTCAGCATGTAATTCCTCGCCAGCATCAAGTGTTTCCCTTGTACTCCAGAGACGCCAGGGCAATAGAAGAATGCTCGACCAGATAACCAGGCCAGGAAATACGAGCCATAAAGAATCCATTATGCTACTTGTTTACTATTTTCAGAAGATTCGGTTTTTTATCAATTGCAAGTTGGCTTTTTTGGTACCAATTGTTCATCGTACAAAGTTGGTAATTCCGGAGCCATTGGCCCTTCTGTACGTGGCCCAAAAAGCGCAACCTTGGCTGCCTTCAAAGGATGCAGAAAAAGATCATTGACAGCTGTCGGTTCGTAACCACAATGCACCATACAGTTAGCACATTTAGGATTTCTGCCAGTACCGTATTTGTTCCAGTTAGTTCCCGTCATCAGTTCTTTGTAGGTTTTTACGTAACCTTCATCAGCTAGCAAATAGCAGGGGCTTTGCCAGCCAAAAATATTGCGTGTTGGATTGCCCCAGGGCGCACATTCATAGGTTTGGTTTCCTGCCAGGAAATCCAGATAGAGTAAGGATTGATTAAAACGCCATTTTTTTCCTTTACCAATCTTAAATAGTTTGCGAAACAGTTCCCTGCTTTCCTTTCGCTGCAAAAAAATGTCCTGCTTAGGAGCGCGTTCATAGCTATAACTGGGAGAAATAGTGACACCTTCCGCACCGAGTTCCATTACAGTATTCATAAACTTGGCAACCTCATCTGCAGTTTCACCCTGGAAAAGTGTGCAATTGACAGTTACCCGAAAACCATTATCGTGGGTCATCTTGATAACATCTACGCATTTATCATAGATACCTTCGCGGCATACGGATGCGTCGTGACGTTCCCGGTTGCCATCGAGGTGAATAGAAAACGTTAGATAGGGCGACAGTGTGTATTCGTCAATGTGCTTTGTCAATAGCAAGGCATTAGTGCAAAGATAGACAAATTTTTTCTTTTTAATGCATCCATGAACAATATCCGGCATTTCCTTATGAATAAGCGGCTCACCACCGGCAATTGACACAATTGGAGCACCACTCTCATCGATGGCCTCCATGCAATCTTCATAACTAAGGCGTTTGTCCAGGATTTCTTCCGGATAATCTATTTTACCGCAACCAACACAAGCAAGATTGCATCTAAATAGCGGCTCTAACATTAATACAAGGGGGTATTTTTCTTGTCGTTGAAGTTTCTTCCTCAAAATATATTTGCCGACCCGGTATTGTTGGATTAATGGAATACTCATTGAGGCGCTCCGTACGTAGTTAATTTTAATTAGAATTTGAACTTAACACAAAATACTCTTAATACCTTTCAGATTACGAATCATGCTGAAAATCAGCATTCACACTTGAAAGTATGGTGAATAGAATTCATAATGGTGACATCTGAGTGATAAGTTTAAATGACAGACGATACTGAAACGCCAATACTGAACACAGTAGGATCGCCATCGGATCTAAGAGGATTACCGGAGTCCTGTTTGGTTCCATTGGCAAGAGAAGTCAGGAATTTTTTGTTGCATTGGGCAAGCCAAAATAGTGGTCACTTTGCTGCCAGCCTTGGTGCTGTTGAACTGGCCATAGCGTTACATTATGTCTATAATACTCCCGATGACCGATTGGTATGGGATGTTGGGCACCAAGCTTATGTCCATAAAATTCTGACCGGCAGAAAAGATCGACTTCATTCCATTAGGAAAAAAGATGGACTAGCCCCTTTTCCCAAGCGTGATGAGAGTGAATATGATGCTTTTGGTGTCGGTCATTCCAGTACCTCAATCAGTGCAGCGCTGGGCATGGCAATTGCCGCGAAACATACGGAAAGCAAGCGAAAAGCAGTAGCAATAATTGGCGATGGTGGAATAACAGCAGGTATGGCTTTTGAGGCATTAAATCATGCCGGTGGTTTGCGCAGTGACCTATTGGTAATTTTAAATGACAATGAAATGGCCATATCACCAAATGTTGGTGCTTTGTCAAACCACTTTGCCCGAATACTTTCAGGAAAATTTTATACATCTGCTCGCGAACAGGGTAAAAGAGTGTTAGCCTATGTGCCTCCAGCACTTGAACTGGCGAAGCGCGCTGAGGAGCATATTAAAGGTCTTGTAGTGCCAGGAACATTATTTGAGGAGTTCGGATTTAACTATATTGGTCCAATTGATGGACATGACTTGCCAGTCGTGCTGAAAACTTTACAGAATATCCATGATTTAAAAGGGCCGAGGTTTCTACATGTCCTTACTCAGAAGGGTAAGGGTTATGATCGGGCAGAAGCAGATCCAGTGAAATATCATGTCGTAACACCATTTGATCCAAGCAAAGGTATGGTTAAGTCAGATAAACCGTCCAAGATTACCTATAGTGAAGTATTTGGTAATTGGGTGTGTGATATGGCTGAACTGGATAAGCGCTTGGTAGTGATTACACCTGCGATGCGTGAAGGCTCTGGCCTCGTCAGGTATGAGCAGAAAAATCCTGATCGTTATTTTGATGTAGCTATTGCCGAACAACACAGCGTAGCAGTAGCTGCCGGTATGGCTTGTGATGGATTAAAATCAGTTGTGGCGATTTACTCCACATTTCTACAACGTGCATATGATCAGCTTATTCATGATGTTGCTGTACAGGATTTGCCGGTTTTGTTTGCCATTGATCGTGCAGGTGTAGTTGGCTCAGATGGAGCTACGCATAACGGTAGCTATGATTTGTCATTCATGCGTTGCATACCGAATATTGTGATCATGGCACCCTCTGACGAAAACGAATGTCGGCAAATGTTATATACAGGATTTCAATTGGACAAGGCTGCTGCTGTCCGATATCCACGAGGCTTTGGACCTGGAGTGGAGATCCAGGAAAAGATGAGTATCATTCCTATCGGTACGGCAGAAATCCGTCGCAAGGGAAAGGATATTGCTATCCTTGCTTTTGGCTCGATGTTTGAACCGGCACTGCAAGTTGGCGAAGAACTTGATACAACGGTAGTGAACATGCGTTTTGTTAAACCTCTTGATACAGAGTTAATTTTGCGTATGACAGAAACTCACAAGCTGATCGTTACCATTGAAGAAAATGTAATTATGGGTGGCGCAGGTAGTGCTGTAACAGAAACACTAATGAAAAATAGTATTACTAGTAATGTAATCAATTATGGTTTGCCAGATAAACTACTTGCTCATGGCTCCAGGGAGGATATGCTCGAAGAAGCGGGTTTAACAAAAGACGGGTTACTGGCTTTTATCAAGAACTACAATAATAAAAACAATGAGGCCGTAAATAATATCAAGTCAGCCTGATAGATATCTATAAACTAGCTACATTGGCTTACACGGTTGATATGCTTCATACTAATATTGTGTTTGTGGTTTTGTGATTGAAGATATTTTGCTTCAAGAAGATAAGTCAGTGATTCCAATTCGTTTTTACACTGCACGTTTTCATCCAGGTCATACTGGTACTGTAGAAAATGTACTAACTCATGCAGAAGTACGCCATTCTCTTTTTCGGAACCTAGATCCAGAGTATCAAGGGTATAAACAGCACGCTCATTGAAATTGTATAAACCGTAGATTTTTAGTTTTTCAGGATCAACTGTCTTGGGCAATTCTTTGTCGAATACAACTTTGGCCATCCCGAGAGCCGTCACTTTTACAATGTCTGCCATATCATTAATGCCGTGATTAAAAGATGAATGTTCGTTAATCCAACTCAGCAGGCTTGATGAGATTTCTTCCTTCGAGGAATGAGAGTCAAAATTCAGGGCAAAACTATCTACTTAACTCGACTGCGTAGCATTGTGTGAAAGGTGAGTACTATTTTCACTGTGGGATGATTTTGCCGCAACATTTACAGGCATTAAGGTTACCGTTAGAGCTACAATTGATACAACATTTGCGTGATGTTTATTTTTAACCCGCTTGATTCCTTCAATGAAATCTGCGCGCTGATCTTCCTTTATCGTGAAGCCGTTGGCTTTCGAAAAATCGACTATATGCTGACAGGCAGATGGATCCTTAAATTGCAGACCACGTTCATGAATCAGAGTATATTTTTCATTAATGAAGCATGAATGCGCCATGGCCTGTTTTTGACTATCTCTGGATAATATACGCGATACCTAGTTGCCTAGTGATGTTTGTTTTTTAATACCTTGAGGTGTTTGCAGAATGTCTGAATTACTACTCGTCAACTTTGCTCTAACCTACGAGTTGCACGGAAGTACACATACGAGCCAAAAGATTTACATGTATTGTATAACAAGGATATTACTCAGTTGAGCTGCGAGCTTTAGTTATATATGGGAAAATTTGTGGTTTTCGTGACCTTGTTCACTTAATTATTGTCAAATCACAGTCAAATTGCCTCTTCTTCGAGCAGTTTTAAATACAAACCTGCAATTTTCTACAAATTTGCTGCTGCTGTCTAAATACTTAAAAAGTGATCTAACTGATTGATCTATCCTGAAAACTGATGTTGGATATTGTATGGGATCGTTCTATGTCCGGTATTTTTTTTGCTTTGCTAATAACTAAGAGCCAGGAATTGGATTACTTTTGTTCCGAAATAATTGATTTTATGGCGCTTAACAAATCTTCTATATTATTAGTGGTGATACACCCCATTAGTGAAATACGGAAAATTGATTTTGCGAAATTTCCCTGCCCTGCATAAATTATAAAGCCATGTTGTTTAAGCTTGTCATGTAAAGTTTGATAGTCGATACTATTCGGTAAATGAAATGAATTCAACACGCAGGATGAAACGCCTGCTGGAAGCAGGGGTTCTATCCCCAAATTAGCAAGACCATTTACGACAGCTTCCATTCTCTCCTTGTAGCTCTCTCGTCTACATGTCCATCCTCCTTCATCTCTATGTTCAGTTAATGCCTCATTTAGGGCATAAAAACTCTGCACAGATTGGGTAAAGGGCGTGCCTCCAATATCTTGTTGAGCAATATAAGAATGTAAATCCAGGTATAGGGAACGTTGCACAGATTTTGCCTGAGCCAATATGTCACGATTTACAATAACAAATGATGTTCCCGGCACTCCATGAAGGCACTTGTTTGCGGTTGCAGAACAGGCCGCGATGTTCCACCTTTTAAACTCAATCTCTTCTGCTCCGAAACTGCTAACTGCGTCAAGCAATATGGGAGTGTTTTTTGAATGGCAGACTTCCGCAATCGTAGCAATATCATTCAGGCGGCCCGTTGTTGTTTCGTGATGAACGAGACTCAAATGAGTAAAACCATCAGCTAGTTTGTTTTCAACATCGACAACTTTGATTTGTTTACCCCAGGGGTAAGTTAAACTCTGATGAAGAATATTATATATCCTGGCTATTTTGCTTAGTCGTTCGCCATAGACCCCGTTTTCTATGATTAAAAGTTTCCCATCTTTGGGTATCAGACTACATATCATAGCCTCCACAGTAGAAGTACCGGAGCCGGTAATTAAAACCGCCGTATATTCTTCTGCCGGCAGACTGTAAATATCCAATAATTTTTCACGAATGGAATTCTGCAGATTGCTAAACTCCACTTCCCGGTGACAAAGATCTTGTTTGAGAAGTGCATTGCGTACGCGTTCGCTGAGATTAACTGGCCCTGGATTGAGTAGTATTTTCATCTATCATCTAAAATTGTGTGCCTATAGTATTCATTAATCGGTTTAATACTTCTTCTGGACTTACATTGGGGCGAGGTAGATTTTCAATTGTTCCCGCGGTGGTTTTAAGATGAGCGAAGCACGGGCCATCCGTGCCAGTTGTAGTGAAAATTTCATTAATGATATCAATACTATTTCCGCTATATGCTGATCCATAGCCACATGCCGCCGCAACATCAGCAAAGGCTACATCGTCTGACACTGTTGATTGAGCGCCAGTTGAGTCATATACACCATTATCAAGCAAGATATGAATGAGGTTATTGCTTGCGTATGTTCCTAATGTTGCAAAGTTACCCATGCGCATCATCGCTGCCCCGTCACCATCAACAACGACTACGTTAAGATCTGATCTGGCGAGCGAGAGGCCCAGGCCAAATGAAGAGGCACAACCCATGGAACCAACCATATAAAAATGATTGATGCGATCGTTGAGGGAGAACAGTTCCCTGCCGGCGAAACCCGTAGACGTAATGACAACAAATTTATTTTCAGGTGTAAATGAGATGATTCTTTCCAGGGCTTTACTCCTTGTTAGCGGTTCAATATCTGGATCGACAAATACTTTACGTTCAGGTTTTGACGATCTGGTTGGAATGCTTGCCTTTTCGAGGGAATAAGGAGCAACCGTACCTTTCTTCATAATAAAAGTATAGGGACGTTTTTCTACAGCCATATACTGCATAGCCCTATCCAATGCGGGCCTGATCTCCGCTTCGCTAGCAGGAAAGAATTCCCATGGAACTTGCATCGTATCCAATAAATCTCCAGTTATCTTTCCCATTAATTCATGTTGAGGTTCATCTTTAACTTCTGCTGCGCCGCGATGTGTCGTAATAATTAGCGTTGGGATACGGAAGGTATAAGAAAGGGAAGTGATCGGACTAACGGCGTTCCCCAGTCCAGAATTTTGCATCATTACTATTGAAGGTTTTCCTCCAATTGCAGACCCCGCAGCTGTTGCCAGCGCATCGCCTTCATTTGCTGATGAGATATAGTCCAGACTTCTATCATTGATCACGTAATTAATGAACGGTGTGATAAACGAGCACGGTACTCCGGTATATCGTCGGAAGCCGTATTCACGTGCTGTTTCAACAAAACTCTCTGCACTAATCATAAGTATTATTTGTTTATCAGCATGACGATGGGAAGTAAAATAATACCACGGACGATTTCATGAATGGAATCGGTAGAGTCGAGTCTGGAGCAGAGATCGAGGGTACGGAGAACATAAAGAGAGTAAAACTGACCGTCGACATGTCTTTTATTCTCGGTATTCTTAGAGTCCTTAGTGGTTTATTTCGTTTTTATATCAGTTGGACAATCCTTGATTAATTACCATGGGTAAAGTCACTGGCCCGATCAATATCTTCCAATACATTTACATCTAACCAGTGTCCGTTTATGTACATGGCTTGGATCTTCTTACCCTGGTCAACTAAGTAATTTAATAAGTCAGGTATTGTTAATTGGTCAAAATCATCATGTTTTCTTAAAGTACTAATTGCTTCCTCAATCCACTTTCTGCCTTTGTTCCTTACCTTCAGCATACCAATCCATCGTCCGGATGGGATACCATAATTTGGATCTTCTCTCCCGCAAACATGCTGTAATTCAACATCCTGAGAAAAAACAGAACGATCATCTGAAGACGAGCAGTAAGCGTAGTCTGGTGAGCCACTAACATGAGTTGTCTGCATGGATGAATCAACAACCACAACCAAATCACCGTTGCGATCAAGTAAATCATTAAGGATGTAACCCCGAAACAATAAATCGCCATACATGATAAGCATATCATCGTGGAAAGCACTTTCGGCACAGGCCAGCGATACCAGTTCACTCGTTGTTTCAAAGTTCTTATTTACAACGACATCGCTATTACCAACATCAATAATATCAGCCTTATAACCTGCTACGACGGTTATAATATTGATTGATTGCTTCTTAAACTCATCAACAAGACGTCGAAGTAGAGGTTTACCTCCAATTGACAGCATTACTTTCGGACGATCTTCTGTTAACTCCTGCAGCGCATGACCGCGACTTGCCGCAAGAACGATGGCATGAGGTTCCCGCTTATGTTTCAGGTATCGTTCCTGCGCACGACTAAGTTCATCCGCCCCCTGTAAACTGAAAATCTTATCAACAGTAGCAATCTGGTCTTCAATATTAACAACAGAAGTTTGTTGATATATTTGTGCGCTTGTTTGTTCCATAGATGCAATTGATGCTCGGATCATATGATTGGCCCAGATAACCAAACTGATGCCAGCTTTGCGAAATATATCGGTAGGAGTGCTGTAATATTTGGTTGGGATGATAACCAATGGTAATCGCTGCGCCCACTCTTTCGCAAAGGTAAGAACTTCATCTGGGCGGGATAATTTGCTATGGATTAATATCGCATCAGCACCGGCTTGATGATATGCCTCAGCACGTTTTAGTGCTTCCGCCAGATCCCAGCCAGCAATTAATGCCTCAACTCTTGCAACTACACAAAAATCATCATCTGACTGACTATCTTTACCAGCCTTTATTTTTCCGCAGAATTCATTGATGTCTGCAAGCGGTTGTTTTTCCCCATCAATAAAACTGTTTGTTTTGGGAAACACTTTATCTTCAATACACACGCCGCCAATATCACGTTGTTCCAGTTTTCTTACCAGCCTCCTCGTGTTATTAAAATTACCGTAACCTGTGTCTCCATCAAGGAGAATTGGAACATTAGTAACATCAGACATAAATTCCAGCATATCAACAACTTGTGTCCAACTTGCTTCGTTACTGTCGCGTACTCCGAATTGTGCTGATAGTGCCAGTCCGCTTGCCCACAATCCTTTAAATCCAGTCTTTTCAGCAATGCGTGCTGAAATACCATTATGAGCTTCTAAAATAAATTCAAGTTCTGCTGATTCAAGTAAATTTCGAAGCTGTTTCGATTTACTTGCCTGTTTTTCTGCTAAGTTGGATTGTGCTTTCATTAGTTCTGTACTACTTAGAATTTGATCCCTGGCCCGCTCTATATCTTCGGGAAAATCAATTTCAATCCAGGGTATGTCGGTAACATCCTCATACGCAAATGCACTATGGTCGGCGAGCAGGAGATCCCTTATAGCTTCTTCATAGGGTTCTTGCTTTCTTTGTTCGTCAATATACTGCTGAATTCTTAAGGCAAGTTTAGTAGCCATTGTTTTAGAGAAACGAAAAAAACCGGCAGATTCACCCTGAATATCGAAAGTCAGATCCTTATTGATTTGTTTACGAAAATCAATTAATTGCCCTTGCCTAACACACAATTTTACCGGTTCATCGCCGGCCTCAAAATCTCTATCAAGAAGAAACACATTTTCATATTTTGATTGGCCAAGCTTTTCAATAATCCGCGGATCATAAAGTACATCCGCATCCATCAGGATAATATCTTCTCCTGAACTAAGTGTTTCCCTGGCGCACCATAAGCTAACTACACTTCCTAGTTTGTATTCAGGGTTGTAGATAGTACTAACTTGAATGCGAGAATCTATATTATTTAGCTCCTGTTTGACTGACTCATGCATATAACCGATAACTATGACTACTTCACTGATTGGGTGCTGAGAAAGTGTAGAAATATGTCTGCGGAGAAGCGATTTGCCACCAAATTCAAGAAGCGATTTGGGTTGACTATTATTTGTGCTACCTAAACGTTTACCAATACCTGCGGCAAGGATTACTACTTTCATATTATATTAATTGGATAATAAAAGTTGGTATTATAACTGAAGCAACGTTGCCCTTCGTCCTTGCTGCAGCCATTAGATTGGAAAAGGGGGCATGGGTATCGTCTATCAAGGTTATAACCATTTCACTGACAGCAAGGTAGCAATTAAAGTGGTAATGCTGAAATCTCTTAAGGATAATGAATCGGGTAAGCGCTATCGTAAGATATTTTTTAACGAAGTATGCGCCGCAGGTATGTTAAAACACCTGAATATCATGGAGATACTTGATGCAGGCGTGGATGGAAGCGATTGTTATATTGTTATGAAACTGGTTGTAGAAAGAAATATTTTAAAAAGTTTTTGCCAGGCTGATAACCTGTTGCCAGTAGAGCAGGTAATTGAAACAGTGCTCAAGTGCTCAAGTGCTCAGGTGCGTAAAAGCGCTTGATTACGCCCATAGAAAGGGAGTTGTCCATCAGGATATTAAACCTATTTAATATCCTTATTTACAGACGATATGGATATAAAAATTGGTGACTTCGGTATCGCACATGTTATCTCATAGGATACTACCCATACCATGCCCCAATTGGTTTTGTAGGTTCTCCCCGTTATATGTCTCCTGAGCAGGTGCAGGAAGATAGTATAATCAATCAAACAGATTTGTTTTCACTCGGCATTGTGATGTGCGAATTGTTGACAGGAAAACATCCTTTTGTCGCTGACAGTTTTTCAAGATTGATCCATAAAATAATTAATGAAAGGTCACCTCCACTAAGTACATACCGATCAGATGCTCCAGAGATTTTGGAGAAGATCGTATACACTACGCTATGCAAAAGAGCCCGGAAAAGCGGTATACAATTGGCTTGAATATGGCGGCTGATTTAAGTTTGGCCCTTGATTACCTTGAAACGCCACAGGAGAAATTCAGCGCCATACAACAATTAGATTTTTTCCGCAATTTTACTGAGTCTGAAATTTGGGAAATTATTCACGTCTGCAATTGGCAAGAGGTTGAAGACGGAGCAGAAATTATCGTAGAAGGAGAGATCGACGATTCTTTTTATATCGTTACTGCTGGTAATGTGGAAATTATCAAAGAATAACGCAGTATAGGTATTTTAGGTTAAGGGGGATTGTTTTGGGGAAATGGGATATTTATCCAAGACCAAAAGATCGACAACAATTTAGGCAAAGGAACGGGTTCAGCTAATGCAGATCAGCGCAACATTGATAGATCAGGTATCGGTAGATTGCCAATTGTATTTCAGAAAACTTTGGTAAAATGGTTATCCGAAACAACAGCCATGTATATATCTGATTCTAGTTAAAGCTTAATAGCAAATAAAAATAGCTAAATTAAACATTAACTGTATCGGGGTTTAAATATTTCAAACGATTTTTCATAAGTAACATAACCTCGTAATACGGCAATGAGTTCGCCATCGGGACCTAGCAACATAACCCACCAGTCCATGGTGTTGCGGGTACCTCACCTACCGCCTGTAAGAGCTCCTTTGCTGCCATTACTCCCAGGTAGTTCACTTTTGCTCTGCGTAGTTCACTACGCAGTTGGAATTCATCTCCGTAAACACCAACTAGCAAAGGCCTGACTTTATTGCTGCAACCTTGGGTTAATTGATTGAAAGCTTCCATTTGTCGGTAACACTAACGGTAATCCGGCTCAAAAAAACTGACAAGTAATATCTTGTCCTGATAATCTCCCCAGTGAAACTGAATGTTCATGTTGCAAACTTGGCAAAGTAAAGCCATGCAATGATTGAGCGAGACTGATTGAAGAAAAGACACATAATAATAAGAATAACACTACAAACTTTAGTAGTTTAAAAATCATCGTTATTTTAAAAAAACTAAAAACTGTATTTAAGGCCTGCACAGGCTTCTCTTCCTCTAAACGGGCCGTATATATGCGCCACGTCGTACTTTCCCCCTGCAAAGAACAAAGGGCCTTCCATGTCACCGACATGAGTATAGTCGAACAAGTTCGAAGCTCCGGTGTAAAGTTGCAGATTATCATTTAACCATTTGGCTATCCGAAAATCCATTGTCCAATAGCTATTAGCTTTTTGAGTTTTTAATTCAGTCCCCGCAATATCAAAAGAAGGTCTTGCGGGTGAGCCATATTCAGCTAAATTACGGCTACCCACCCAAGTGGTAGTTAAGAATATATCCCAACCATTGATATCCAGGTCAAAACTGAGGGTAAGGCGCTGTTCCACCGGTACGACGCCAAAGGACTGTTTGAAATTATCGTTGTATTTAATTTTTTCAAGAGTTGCACTCAGGTTTAACTGGTCCGTTAGTTGATAACTCATTACCACATCAGCAGCAAAAGCACTTGCGTCATTTTCATGCTGTATTAAAAATAGGGACACTCGTAGTCGACTTGCTCAGGGTCGCCAGGTTTTCCACATTGGTATAGCTTAGAGTTCTGTAATGCTGAGTTGATCATATTCGTAGCTGAGGGCGTAGGCTGTCGAATACGAATGCTCAAGATTATCTATCTGAATATCAAATCCAAGATCGCCGTCAAGAATGCCATGGTCACTCTCAAAGAATGATAGTGGTGCCAGAGAAAACCCCGGCCTACTGACAAGCGCGAGGTTAAAGCATCACTGTGGATGTAGCGTAGATCTACGCGTGAAAGACAGGATATTTACATTAATTTCTTTTCCTGTTTTAGTTGGATCAATAAAGCCGGCTACCACTCTATCAAAACGTAAGGCCAGGGCTATTTCTAGATCCTCAGTTACTGTCCAGCTGTCTTGTACATAGAAACCCAAAGTATCGTACTCAAAGCTGTCAGACACATAAGCTGTGCTTTGACTATTTGTATCTGAAAGCAGCTCTTCGCTTCGCTTATCTACTACAAAAGTAAGTAAATGGTCGTAATTAATCGCCCAGTTAAAATACGCGTCAAGATAAGTTATTTCATCTTTGGCAGCATATAAAAAAACCTTCATAGAAGGAGTTCTGACTGTATTAATTGTATGCATCCGATAATGACATGTTGTGAAGTCTATATTAAACTCATGCAACCAGCTCACTGATAATTCTGTGCGCTCTAATTCAATCCATTCAGTAGTTTCCCTGGGGCGCCCAGTATAGTTGTTGCGTACATCATCTCTAACAAACAGGCTGGCCGATACAAAATCCGGATCAGCCTGTTAACCACTCAAAACTGAATCGACATCAGAACCCAGTAGGGTCATCGAAAATCTCAGACGCAGTTCGGTTGAGGTGGGCTACCACGTTATCACTGTTACCCAGATCCTGCGAAACACACAATGTGTAAGAAGTATTTTCCAATTTTGGATTTTCACTGATGCCATTGCTATTATCGTCGAACTGATCGCGATTATCGTATTGGGCGATTAATGTAGCTCTGATGGCTTCACTGCTTGTGATGCCAGTTGCTACTAAACTGGCCTTTTGATAGCCATTTTCATCTTCAAAAAGATCAATATCTACGGCATTTTCACGAGCTTCCAAAGTAACCGGATTTATTATGCCGCCAATGGCTTCTGATGCGATAAGGAAAGCACCTGCACCTCGTGCGATCTCTATATTTTCAATACCAGCTGGGGCTGCAGCATCCAGTCCATAAAAGCCCGACATCATGGTGTGGGTGGGGAATGCCGTCTAACTAGGATAGCGGTATGCTCACCGCGCAAGTCCGTTAAGCATGATTCGTTTAACACCGTACATTGGAGCACTCGTTGTTAACACGCACACCTGGAGCCGCAACAATTGCTTCAACCAAACTAGCAGCTTGGGCACTTTCGATAGAAAGACCTGATATTACTTCGGTCTTTTGAATCGTATCCCTAACCATCTCAGTTTGGTACAAACGCTTGCACACACCTACCACTGAAACTTCTTCAATGATTGGCTTTTCGATTATCTCAATATTAATACATGCCACTTTTAGTTACCTGAGAAATACTAAGAGCAGGGGCAAGTAAGAGGGAAATGACAGTGGCCACAAACATCTTTTTCATCAAAAAAACTTCATCAATTAATAGACTGCTGATTAGGGACAGGTACTATACATAAAGCTAATACGAATGCGAATTATTATTATAGAATTAAAAGTATAGATGCTAGCAAACACATAGATTTTGGCAATGAGAAGGCACAGGAAGGGTTTTTACTACAAGATTTATTGCTGTTTAATTCGTCAATTCCCAGCGCCCTCTCCCTTAAAAAAATAAACGTTAGTGAGTGATACAGATCTACACTATTACTACTGCTAGGAACAAAATGTTTGCAACCCTATGCGTCTCTGTTAGCTAAGTAGTAGGAGATCAGTTGAGAAGTTGACGAGTCATGCTGTGGTTTAACTTCAAACTGGCCTTCGATTTCACTAATAATTTCCGTCGCTAGTACTTTTCCCAGTTCCACACCCCATTGATCAAATGGATTGATATCCCAGATCACGGCTTGAACAAATACGCGGTGCTCATACATGGCTAATAATGATCCCAGGATCCGTGGACTTAACCTTCGATAGCATATGGTTGTGCTGGGTCTATTACCCGAAAAGTTTCGATAGGGTTCATTGACGTTTTCCTGCCCCAGCATCAAGGCTTTACTCTGGGCGACACAATTAGCAACCAATTTATGGTGGGTTAAGGACAGAGTACTCTGTATGGGTAGCAGGAATTCTACCGGAACGAGTCGTGTTCCCTGATGTAACATCTGAAAAAAAGCATGTTGTGCATTTGTTCCTACTGAGCCCCAGATTATCTGTGAACTATCATAGTCAAGGAGAGTATTTTTAGTTGAGACCTCTTTACCATTGCTTTCCATTATTAGTTGGCTGAGGTAGTCAGGTAGTCTTTGCAATCGCTGATCATAAGGAATTATAGCAAGTGTTTCTGCATGAAAGAAATTGTTATACCAGATATCCAGCAGGGCAAGAATGATAGGAATATTTTGTCTTTCTGCTTCTGACAAAAAATGTAAATCCATTTCATGAGCGCCACTAAGAAAATCTTCAAAATGGTCCATACCCAGGCCCACAGCGATTGACAGGCCAACTGCCGACCAGACTGAATATCGTCCACCAACCCAATCCCACATATCAAAGATATGATCTTCCGTAATACCAAATTTAGAAGTTGCCTGCGTATTAGCAGATACCGCTACAAAGTGCCTGGCTATATCTGTACAATCATTGTCAAGCAACCATTGCTTTGCTGTTTCAGCATTTGTCAGTGTTTCTAAGGTAGTAAATGATTTTGAAGTAACTATAAACAGGGTTGTTTCAGGATCTGAATTCTTCAGACTGGCGTCAATATCGTTGGCATCCAGATTGGCAACAAAATCGAACGTGATATCTTTATTGCTCCACTGGTGTAAAGCCTCCATTACCAGACGAGGACCTAGGTCCGATCCACCAATGCCAATATTGGTAATTTTGTTAATAACTTTCCCGCTAGAGCCCTTGATTTTTCCAGTTTGCATTTGATAGGCAAACTGACGGATTTTTTCCAATTCTTGCCTAACTTGAGACGCAATACTTGAATCTTCGATCTTAATAGCGCTGGCCTTAGGTACGCGCAGAGCAGTATGTAAGGCCGCTCGATCTTCAGTAAGGTTTATTTTCTTGCCATTAAACAAATCATTAATTTTCTCTTTAACTTTTTTGCTTTCTGCCAGGCAAACAAGTAGTTTTATGGTCTCTTCAGTGATTCTATGTTTTGAGTAATCTATAAAAATATCACCAAATTGAAATGAAAAATTTTCTGCTCTATTTGGATCTTTGTCGAATAGGTCGCGTATATGCCGATTGGCAATAGAGGGATGATGTTCTTCCAGTGCTTGCCAGGCGTGGTCATTTTGCTTCGACGTGCTTTTTGGTTTCTCCATGGGCAGGTATTTTACATAAAAGAGTTAATAAAACTTATATAAATAAAGAAAGCAATGAATTGCAGCCCAGAAAAGGAATGTGCTGCCTAAGCCTTTACTGATAAGTCTTAGCGGGAGTTTACTTTCGCTACTAAACTACATCCTTTCTATAGATTAGCTACCTCCAACGATATAGTGTTTCAGTTGCTCAATAATAAATTCTTTTCCGACATTAGACTCTTAATAACATCCATAATACTGATGACCTCAACTATCGAACAGTTATCAATAACGGGAAGGTGACGAATGCTATTTTCATTCATCAGTACCATACATTCATCAATATTATTGTCAGAGGATACACAGATAACTTTACTGGTCATGATTTCCTGCACGGCTATAGTCTTGGAAGAACGATCTTTTAGAATGACTTTCCATGTATAGTCTCTTTCTGAGATCACACCAACTAGTCTGCTACCATCCATGACTAGCAAGGCGCCAACTTCGTGCTTTGACATCAATGCCACTGCCTCAAATACTGTAGTATTAGACGAAATGGAATAAATCTTTGATCCCTTTTTACTCAATAATTGAAGTACTGTTACGACCACGACGAAACCTCCAGAATGGTATGTGGCTAGTTCAGCTTTACAATATTTGCATGAATTAAGTTTGGCACCTGATCTGAATATTGGCAAATCGGCTCACAATATTTTCTTAGTAACTGTTCTGCTTGATGAGCCACAACATATTGATTGTTAAGATCAATTATAAAGCGCTCTAACGTAAACTTATGATTAGTCCCATAATTACGATTTCTGCCCCCTTAAATATTGACATTTACTCATGGCTATTAAGTTTTTTCATTATCATCGAGCTTTTACAGAAGATTAGAATCAAACATGTTTAATACGGCGATTGCAAAACTAAGCAGTAAAGTTCAT
>Ga0056107_100071_pt1 | contig 18814 bp, 18 predicted proteins | sample WorMetcrassitun2_FD_77006 | JGI IMG/M metagenome (GOLD analysis project Ga0056107, IMG submission 77006) | Marine gutless worms symbiont microbial communities from Max Planck institute for Marine Microbiology, Germany - Olavius crassitunicatus.2 ...
TCAATGAGCTTCAGATAGTTGGTTTCCCGCGTATCTGTCATTCAAGCTACAGGGCTTTTGTCTTTTACCCTGACAAGACTAACTCCTGCTGAACAAACCAGCCTTAGCTGGACGCACAACGATAGCTGCGTTGTAACGGATAAACAATTGTTTCATATTAGCCTCTTTATTTCAATTAGTTATAAACCATTCTTGACAAACGACAGTCACAGATTTCAGTTGAAACAGGTCATATCAATACATCCCGAACCACATCCGGATTTTCGGGATCATACGCTATCGTATTAAATGATAAAAAAACCCCGATCGCCGATCCGGTGTGTTTGATGGCATGGGGGACACCGGGCGGGATCGTCAGGCGATAGATGGCCCGATCGGGGATATCAATGTCGCGCAGGTTGTCTTTTTCCCGGATTCGCATCACTGCGGGTCCCATTACCGTAATAATTTCGGTTCCCTTCGGGTGGTAATGGTTGCCACGGATCGCTTGCGGTGCACTGGTGACCACATGGAGATTATTTTGATCTCTAAATTCCGATATTTCAATGGGGTTGAACACCATGCCCCGCTCATCGGAAAACGCGGCCAATTTTTCAATGGTAACCGCCGTATGATCTATCTGCATGGGGAAATCCCTATCCAATAAACAATTGCCGACCGCTGGTCGGATTAACCGGGGAGATTCATGAACTGGCCGCCGGTGACGTTGAACAACATCCGGAACAGCGCCGTATAGATAATGAAGGTTAAAAAAATAGCGATGATGGCACGCGTCGTTTTGATGGCATAAACGGCACGGAGCCCCACGACAATAATATAGAGCCGGTATAGTTCGAGGAAAACACCGATCACGGGAATCCACGATACCAATCCCACGGCCGCTGCGTAGGCATTGACTCGAAAAGTGGCCTCATACGTTCCGGATGAGTTGAGCAGCCGGGTCAGGAGGAGGAAAACGATGGCCGCCGTCAAAAACGGAAGGGTAATGCCCATGAACAGGTTTTGGTAAACAAGGCCCGGCATCTGGTAAAACGGGCGTGCCAAAAGTGTGTGAACCACCACGCTGGTGATTAGGAATAAAACCGGATGGATGAGGGGGCCCTGACGGGCCATGGTTGAGAAAAACGTTTTTGGTGTGATCAACACAGCCTTGGCAACATCAAAAAGGCTGCCCAAAAAACGGTTGGGGTTAAAATCGGAGGGAACTTCGGAATTCATTGAAAATTCTCCTAATATCTTTGTCGTAGCCCCACATTCAGCCATGGGCGGCCCAGAACTTCGACAGGGTACCCATGTTTGTCTAGGGTTTGTTTAGGTCTATACCCAAAATCATCGATTCGCTTATTGACAAAACCGAGTATCTAAAATACGTTAAACCGTTTAAAAAGTAAATATGAATATTTTTCCATTGAGGTGACAATAGGAAGGGAAGCAATGCTTAATTTAATGCGCAAAAAGGCCGGTTCCTGGATGATCAAGGTAATCTTGGCTTTGATTGTGGTGGTCTTTATGTTCTGGGGCGCGGGAAGTTTTCGTGATCGGCAGGCAACTGTGGTTGCCAGCGTTGATGGTATTCCAATCATGCATGCTGAATACAATCGGGCGTACAATGATCTACTCGAACAGCTCAGGCGGCAGTTTGGCAACAGCCTCAATGATGAAGCCATCAAAATGATGGGGGTTCGAAAGCAGGCCTTAGACCAGGTTATCAATCGGCACGTGATGCTGGCCGAGGCCAAACGCCTCGGATTCAGGGTCTCGGATGAGGAATTGATAGAAACGATTCAGGGGATCCCGTCATTTCAAAGAGACGGTGTATTTGACCGGGAAGGGTATCTGCAAATCGTCAATCAATTGCGCCTGACCCCCGAAGCATTCGAGCAAGACTATCGGGACTCCATGCTCATTGAAAGCTTACGATTATTTGTGACCGACAAGGTTAAAGTATCCGAAAGTGAAGTCGTAGAGTGGTACAATTGGCAAAATGCCGAGGTAGCCATCGAATATCTATTGGTAGATCCCGCAACGTATAATGATATTGAACCGACACCGGAAGCACTTGATGCATATTATAAAGAACAACAGAATAACTACAAAACCGAACCCAAAATAAAAGTTCGGTATGTGCGCTTTGATGCCAAGGATTATAATGATCGCGCAGATGTTTCGGATGATGAAATCAAGGAATATTTTGATACCCATACTGAAGAATTTGGAGCCCCCAAAACCGTTGAAGCCCGACATATCATCATTATGGTTGACTCGGATGCCGATGATGTTGCCGTTGAAAACGCGCGAAGTAGACTTCTAGAAGTTCTTGAAAAGGCCCGTAAGGGAGAAGATTTTGCAACGCTGGCCAAAACCTACTCGGAAGGGCCAAGCAAGGCGCAGGGTGGGCTGTTGGGTGCCTTTAAAAAAGAAGACATGGTGGCCCCGTTTTCCGAAAAGGCTTTTTCGATGGCAGCAGATGAAATTAGCGAGCCGGTGCGCACCCGTTTTGGCTGGCACTTGATAAAAGTTGAAAAGGTGAATCCGGCCACGACCCAGACCTTTGAAGCATCCGCCGATACTATCCGAAATAAACTGGTACTGACAAAATCCAGGGAATTGGCCTATGATTCGGCTGAAACTTTTCTCGACTTGGCTTTTTCAGATGGAAATCTATCGGAAATTGCAGAGGGACAGAGCCTTGAGGTTCAGACAACCGATTTTTTTAATCGCAAAGGCCCGGCCACAATCACAACTGGGCGATCTCAATTTACCACTGCCGCGCTTAGCCTGAAAGAAAATGAAGTTAGCGAGATTATTGAATTAGGCGACGACTTCTGTCTGATTCAGCTGGCGGATTCCCAGCCGGCGGCCGTTCCGCCGCTGGCAGATGTAACGGATCGGGTACGCACGGACTGGGTAAAGATGCGCCAGGATGAAAAAGCCAAGGCGGATGCCGAAACCTTGCTTGCCGAGCTAAAAAAGGGAAGCCCCATGCTGGATGCCGGGAAAGTGTATGGTCTTTCGCCGCAGGCCACCTCATTTTTCAAGCGAAACGATCCCATTGACTCGATCGGTACCGAACCCGGCATTGCGAGCGATGCGTTCAAACTGACAAAAGAGAACGATATCGGCGGTCAGGTGATCAAGGGGCAAAAAGGATTTTACCTTATCCGGCTAAAGGAACGTAAAACGCCTGATGTCGGTGGATTGTCGGATCAAAAAGATGCCATTGTCCAACGACTAAGGGGGCAAAAAGGTCTCAACCGATATAATCAATTTTTAACACAGCTTAGAAAAGATAGTGAAATAGAAATCGTACCGGAATTCATCAATTGAGGCATTAATTATGGCTGAAAGTTCAACGGGTAACAAAAGAAACATCGACTCGAAAAAGTGCCCTGAATGTTTGGTTTATCTGGCGCGTGATGACAAGGTCTGTTTTTCATGCGGGACAAAGGTTAAGGAAGCCGACGCCATGGGCATTGCCAAACGGCATGTCAACTGGAAGGCCTATCTGTACAGCCTGGTGACTGCCGCAGTTTTTGGCCTGTATGTCTGGTGGGCGTTTTTTAAACCCGAGTAGCGCCGGATGGCGGTTTCACCCTTTCTCTGCGCCCATCTGATGGACGCTTAGGGTAAAAACCATTGCCACCGATGTTTATCGGGCCACCATCGCCCGCATCATATCACCGGCGTTTTGGGCATGATCGGCGATGGCGCCGATGGTTTCAGCCAGCCGGACGGTGTGAAATATGGTGGTTGGGTCGGTATCTAAGGCGAACACCTTTCGTTTTAATCTGTCTTCGGCTTTGTCTGCTTCATGTTCCTGCTCGCGAAGAACCCGAATTATATCTTTAACAATCACCCGTTGTTTTTCCGAAAAGCTCTGGAAGTATTTTTGTGATTCGGCCACCATTTTGCTGAGCTCTTCAATGGGGTCCACCACGGAATCGACCAAGAGCAAAAAATCCTTTTCAAGTTCCTTTGGAATACCGGGTTGTTCACGGTACGAAATCCAGTCAAGCGCGTCTTCAACGGTATCAAGCACCGAATCTTGTTCCCGGAGATATCTAAACAGCTGAAACTTATCCATTGCCAGGAGCGTCCCCATGGGGAGATGGCCCCGGATTCGCCGTTTAACGACATCCGCGTCGCTTTCCATTTGGGTGACCTCTTTTCTAAGCTCGGCAAAACGGCCGCACCTTTCGGCCACATAACATTCCATGGCGTGTTGAAATGTCCAGGCACATTCTTTTACTTTTTCGGCATGTTCCTGCAGACCATCAAAAGGGGAGGTGATGAATAAGGATAAAAAGGGGATGCGCATTTTTTATCTCCTTACAGAATTTTGCTTAAAATTGAGAAAATCGCCATACTGGTCAGGGCGGCAGCCGGTACGGTTAATATCCAATATATCATAATTTGAAAGACAATGCGAAAATTGACGGCTTCAAGCCCCCGTGCCATTCCCACGCCCAATACCCCGCCCACAGTGGCATGGGTCGTTGAGACAGGCAGCCCCATTTTTGAGGCAATTAAGACGGTCGTGGCCGCCGCAAAATCGACGGCAAATCCACGGGAATTATTCAACGCGGTGATCTTTGTGCCGATGGTTTTCATCACACGGTGGCCGGCCATGCCGATACCGCAGGCAATACCGATTCCGCCAAATAGCAATAAAAACAACGGAACCGGCACGGTCGTCCCCACTTTACCTGTTTTTACCAGGAAATAGATCACCGCCAGGGGCCCGATGGCATTGGCCACATCGTTTGCCCCCTGGGCCAGGGCCACGTAACACGATGTGCCGATCTGAATTCGCCGGAAAATTTCTTCAACCCCGGCTCTATGGCGGTCCAATACCCGTCCCAGAACATATCGTCCTAAAAGGCCCAGGCAAAACGCCACCAAAAGTGCTGCAATAAGTGCGGTTATGCCTCCCAGGGCAAGGGTTTTTCCTAGCGGGGTTTTAAATAGAAAGGAAAGCACCACGACAAACAACGCACCGCCAATAAACAGGGCCGAGTATTTCAACCCCCATTTGAAAGGATCATCCCGGGTAAGAACCGCTTTGACGATAAATTTGAACAATAGCCATGCAATGATTAGACTAAATACAGGTGAAATTATCCAGCTGGCCACGACGGCACCCAGTTTTCCCCAATTGATGACTGAAAAACCGCCGGTCATCACGCCAAAGCCGATCATGGCGCCGACAATGGAATGGGTCGTCGAAACCGGCAAGGATTTAATCGTGGCAAAACTCACCCACAGGGCCGCCGCCAGCAGTGCAGACAACGCACCCAGCAGCGCCACATGCGGGTCCGCCAATACATCAGTGGAAACGATTCCCTTGCGAATGGTGTTGGTAACATGAGAGCCGATAAACGTTGCGCCCACGATGTTTAATATGCCGGCGATGAAAACTGCCTGGCGAATGGTTATGGCCTTGGCGCCAATAGCCGACGCCATGGAATTGGCCACGTCATTGGCGCCGATATTCCAGGCCATATAAAAACCAACGATATAGCCGATAATCAAAATGCCAAAATCGGATAACAAATGAGTACCTTTTTTTAATAACGAAATCAAAATTGTTTCAAAACGGTGCGAATGTAGCATAAACGAAAAACCGGAGCAACCGCTTCTGCCCATGACGGCGAATCACCGGATGGCAGAATAACTATTGAAAACGAAGCTTGGAATCTGATATGAACCACTCTTCTTTATCTAAATTTGTAAGAAAGGACGATAAATGCCAAATAAATCAAGCGCCACCAACCCGTTGCGTGGACTATATACGTTTTTTACATCGATTACCCTGACGATTACTCTGCTTTTTGTTCTGGCCGCCACATCAATTATCGGTACGCTGATCCCCCAGAATCAGGCCGCAGAGGGATATTTCCGGGCCTATGGTGAGATTTTCTACCGGATTTTCTCCGCCCTGAAGATATTTGATATGTACCATTCATGGTGGTTTCAAACGCTCTTGATTCTGCTGGCTGTTAACGTGGTGGTCTGTTCCGTTGATCGATTTCCATCGGTATGGAAAATTGTTTTTGGTGTTCGGTCCCGGTTCAAAGAGTCGAAATTTAAAAATAAACCCGGTAAAAAAGAATTTTTATCCACTGAATCGGTCGAGTCAATGAAAGAGACAGCCGAGGCTTTGGTTTCAAAAGCCTATGGCCATCTTAAGGTCACGCCCACCCAAAAAGGGTTTGTCATCTTTGGGGAAAAATGGCGCTGGTCCCGGCTGGGGGTCTATGTCGTCCATCTCAGCGTGGTGTTGTTGTTGATAGGGGGGGTGATCGGTTCGATTTTTGGTTTTAAGGGGTTCGTCAATATTCCCGAGGGAGAAACAGTCGATACCATCCGGTTGCGCGGCACGGGGAAAATGTATAAATTACCATTTAATATCCGGTGTGACGATTTTGAAGTCCTTTTTTATAAAAACGGTGCGCCGAAGAAATTCAGTTCAGATCTGGTTCTTCTTAAGAAGGAAAAGGTGGTCCTGGAAAAGACCATTGTCATGAATGACCCCTTGCGGTATTCAGGGATCAATATCTTTCAAAATAGCTACGGTGAAATGGAACCGGAAGTCATCCATTCTGACGATCCGATTTCAACACCTGAAAAGATCGTTTTAAGCCTGACAATGACTGCATCCGGAATGAACTACCAGAAAAAAACCCGAATCGGAGAACCGTTTGATCTGCCCGAAGGTCTGGGAAAATTTGTGGTAACGGACTTTATGGCAGACGCAAAGTTTATGGGGCAACCGATCGGAGAGGCCCTGGTGGGTATCCTGACTATTAAGGACGGCCAACCGGTGGAAGTGACCTTGCCCCTCCAATTTGCCAATTTTGACAAGATGCGAAAGGGCAAAGTGATTATTTCCGTACTGGAACCCGGCGCCCAGGAACATACAGCGGCAACGACTTCGGAAAAACGATTTTATACCGGGCTGGAAGTGACAAAGGATCCTGGGGTCTGGGTGGTATACTGTGGCTTTATTCTCATGTTTGTCGGTTGTTTTGTGACTTTTTTTATGTCCCATGAACAGATGATGGTCGAAATTACCGCTAAAGGAAAGAAAAGCCTGGTCAGCGTGGCGGGAACCTCTTATCGTAATAAGATGGCCATGCAGCGCAAAGTCAGGCTGTTTTCAGAGAAATTGGCTGCGGGTAAATAAGTACCGGTCCGAGAGGTTATGTAAGGGTAAATGATTTTTCGCGCCTACATGTTATTCCCGATACACCCCAATTCTGCAAGAAACGGCTGTGGTGGAAACCTAATTGTTTTGCTTTGGGATGTCAACACTACCGCCTTATTTTTGAATATACAAATACTTAACCGCTGGTAAAAAGGCGGTGTGAACCAAAAAAAGGAAACTCTCATGACGAGCTCTGCGTTGCTTTCCAGCATAACTTTTGTATACGGACTTTCTACCTTTATTTATTTATACGCTTTGGTATTTAAAAAACCCGAGACGGCACGTCTGGCCACCTGGGCAGCCGTCATCGGATTTGTAGGTAATTTTATTGGCATTATCTTGCGCTGGATCGAATCATACCGCCAGGGTATCGGCCATGCCCCTCTAACAAATTTTTACGAATCCCTGGTCTTTTTTGCATTTACCCTGGCACTGATCTATCTGGTCGTTGAGTTCAAGTATAAGAACCGAATGATCGGCGCGTTTATCATGCCGCTATCGTTTATCGCAATGGCGTGGGCATCGCTGTCGCCCAATATCAGCAGCCGCATCCAACCCCTGATCCCGGTATTGAAAAGCAATTGGTTGATTGCCCACGTGATTGTCTGTTTTATCGGGTATGCCGCCTTTGCCGTGGCCTTTGGGTTGAGTATCATCTATCTGATCAAGCAGCGTGACCCGGCGGGAAAAGAGGGGAGTTTGCTTGGGCTATTGCCCAAAAACCAGGTTCTGGATGAACTGACGCACCAGATGATCATGTTTGGCTTTATTTTCCTGACCGCGGGGATTATGACCGGCGCCGTCTGGGCCAACTCTGCCTGGGGAAGCTATTGGGGGTGGGACCCAAAAGAGACCTGGTCTCTGATTACCTGGCTTGTCTATGCCGCATTGCTCCATGCGCGGATGATGCATGGCTGGCATGGGAAACGGATTGCTTATCTATCCATTGTTGGATTTGCGGCGGTGATATTTACCTATTTTGGTGTCAATTACCTGCCGGGTCTGCATAGTTATGGGAGTAGCTAAAGGTGATTTTTACTTGACAATACGGACGGCGACAGGTAAGAAACACAATCTTAATTAACCGGTTCGGTTTACTACTTTTATAAAACCAACTTCCAAATGACATCGGAGCTTGCATGAGTCATTCCAGTGATCCCGCCAAGCCGGATAAGGGCGAATTTCCGGCAGCGACCGCTGACGCGGAATCAAAAGACGGCGCGGTCATTATCCTTTTTTTTATTATCGGGTTGGCTGCCAGTATGGTGCTCGGCTGGGTTGTTTTTCCGACCCTTTTATACTCAAAAAAGAAACAACCGGTAGATTTTAATCATACGCTCCATGTGGCTGAAGTGGAGAACAAATGCCAAAGCTGCCATTTTTACCGGGAAGATGGAACGTTTTCCGGTATTCCCACCCTCGAAAACTGCATCTCCTGCCATGATGGTGTTCAGGGCGAGTCAGAAGAAGAAGCGCTTTTTGTATCCCAATACATAGATAAAAACAGGGAAGTCCCCTGGCTGGTATATTCGCAGCAGCCGGATTGTGTTTTCTTCTCCCACGCGGCCCATACCGTTTCGGGTAAGATGGACTGTGTCTCCTGTCATGGCCATATCGGAGAATCGGAACATTCACCCATATACGAAGTCAATCGAATTACCGGGTATAGCCGAAATATCTGGGGGAAAAATATTGCCGGAATCAAACACAATACGTGGGACCGGATGAAAATGGATGATTGTTCGGCATGCCATATTCGTGAAAATGTGCGTCAAGCCAGCGTTCAGACAGAAAAGGGCGGCTGTTTTGTGTGCCATAAATAGGGGCGCGTAAAATAATCATTTTTATCTGTAAATTACCAAATTGTTTTATGAATCCTAAGGGGTTTTTATGAAAGTCGACCGAAGAAGTTTCCTTGCGTTAAGTATCGGGGGAGCAGCTGGGACCACACTGTCACCGCTGCCTTGGAAACTGACTGACGATATGTCCATCTGGAGCCAGGGGTGGCCATGGGTTCCGGTTCCAGCCGACGGCAGGGTCCACTACGAAAAATCGACTTGCACACTTTGTCCGGGCGGATGCGGGATAAAGGTCCGCATGATCGATGATCGCCCGGTTAAGATTGAAGGGCAACCGGATCATCCGGTTAATCAAGGGGGCATTTGTCTCCTTGGTGCTGCGGGTCTCCAGTTTTTATACGGACCGTCACGGATCAGAACACCCCTTATGCGGGTGGGAAAGCGTGGCCGGGGGAAATGGACGCCGATTAGCTGGGATGCTGCCCTCACCGAAGTAGCCCAAAAATTAGGAGCCCTGCGGGATGATGGTCGACCGGAAGGGCTGGCCTGTATTTCCGGAAATGATCGCGGCACGGTACCGTCACTTTTAAAACGATTTACGACCGCTTTTGGCTCGCCCAATTTCATCGGACCGTCGTCGGCCCAACATGCCATGGAAAAGGCGGTTCAAACAATGACGGGCGTAAATGGCCCGGTCGGCTTTGATGTTGAACATGCCGATTTTATTATCAGCTTCGGTAGCGGCTTGCTAGATGGATGGGGCTCGCCTGTTCGAATGTTTCAACTGATGAGTGGCCGAAAAGAGCGTAATGCCCAGGTTGTCCAGATCGATTTCCGCATGTCAAACACAGCCGCCAAGGCCGACCACTGGGTTGCCGTCAATCCGGGGACCGAGGGCGTTCTGGCCTTGGGACTTGCCCATGTCATTATTGCTAAGTCTTTGTATAATCAGGTGTTTATAGATCAGTTCGCCGCCGGGTTTGATACCTTTAAAAAGGTCGTGATGGCAGACTATACACCGGAAAAAGTCGCCGAAATCACGGGGACGTTGCCTGAGGTGGTCACGGCATTGGCCGAAAAATTCAGCCAGGCCGAACAGCCCTTGGCGCTTTGTGGTCGCGGCCGGGGAATGATGCCGGGCGGGCTTTCTGAATCCATGGCTGTATTGGCGTTAAATGCCCTAATGGGAAATATTAATAGCGATGGGGGGCTTCGCTTGCTGCCTGATCCGGCGTATGTTTTCTGGCCGGATGCAGAAATGGACAAGATTGCACAAACAGGCAATGAGACCCCTCGTGTAGACGGGGCCGGCGCCGACCTCGTTGATTCCGGATCTTTGCCGAATCGATTTTTTCATCGACTGGGCACAGATTCCGTGAGTGTGCCGGACATCCTCTTCGTCGCCGAGGCCAATCCATTATACACGCTTCATGATACTGATGCTGTCAAAATGGCGCTGGATCGAATTCCCTTTATCGTCTCTTTTTCCCCATATTGGGATGAAACGGCCCAGAACGCCGATCTGATTTTACCCAATCATACCTTTCTGGAACGATTTGAAGACGTCCCTTCGCCGGCGGGATTTACCCATCCATTTATTGGCTTAAATCGACCCGTGGTGGCGCCCCGATACAATACCCGGCACCTGGGGGATACCATCATTAATCTGGCCCGGCGCTTGACCGGCACGGTTGCCGGCAGTTTTAAGTGGGATAACTATGAAGCCTGCCTGAGAGAAACGCTGGATGAGCGCTGGAAAACGATTGTGGAAAACGGGTTCTGGATGGATACGACTTTTTCACCCCTGGCCTGGGATTCCCTGTTTAAAACCAATTCCAGCCGGTTTGAGTTTACAGGGGAAAAGATGGATCCCAACCCCTTTCGCCGCGTTCACATCGCAGCCGAAGGAGACAGCGGGGCGTTTCCACTGATTCTCGTATCCTATGACTCTATTCGCCTGGCCGGTGGCCGCATTGCCAATCCACCCTTTGTTACCAAAACAGTGCCGGATACCGTTTTAACTAAAAGCGATATTCTCGTTGAAATAAATCCGGAAACCGCCGCAAAATTTCATCTGGCAGAGGGAAAAGCGGCCATATTGAGTACCCCCAAGGGCCAGGTGACGGTGCGTATTCACCTGTCCGATAGAATCATGCCCGGACTGGTGGCGATGCCAACCGGATTGGGACATACCGCTTACGATGATTTTCTGGCAGGTAAAGGTGTAAACGTTAATCAACTTATCGGGCCGGTAGAAGACCCGGTTTCCGGTTTTGATTCTGCTTGGGGGATTCGGGCCAACGTGTCCAAAGCTTAAGGTCAATACGAGGGTTTATGAAGCAAGCAGCTGTAAAAACAAAAAAATACGGCATGATCATTGATCTGGACAAGTGCACGGGTTGTGGGACCTGCATGGTCTCGTGCATGGCAGAAAACAATGTGCCGTTTAAAAAAGACGAGACGGATAAACGGCTAAGTATTACCTGGATGAAGGTATACAAGCTCACCAATGGCAAGTCCTATCCGGATCATGAGATCTGCTATTTGCCACGTCCATGTCAGCACTGTGAAGGCCAGCATTCCGGTCATTCCCCTTGCGTCTCCGTGTGTCCGGCCACGGCCACCGATTATGACGGCGAAACGGGAATTGTCAGTCAAATCTACACCCGTTGTTTTGGGTGTCGGTATTGCATGGGGGCCTGCCCGTACCATGCGCGTTATTTTAACTGGTGGGATCCGGTCTGGCCGGGAGACATGGAAAAGTACCTCAGCCCCGACGTATCTCCACGGATGCGGGGCGTGGTGGAAAAATGCAGTTTCTGTTTTCATCGGGCGCAGATGGCCATGGAAAAGGTCCATCTCGAGGGCCGACATGAATTAAAAGAAGAAGAATACCAGACGGCGTGCACCCAGGCGTGTCCGGCGGGTGCGATTGTCTTTGGCGATTTGAACAACCCGGCACATCAGGTACACCAATTGGCCCAACCGGATATGCATCATCATGGGCGGCCTAAAAATCCCCATGTATTCCGTTTGCTGGAACGGCTGGGAACCAACCCCAAAGTATACTATATGTCGAGCAAAGAGTGGGTTCGCAGGGCCGGGGACAATTATGTCAAGGGTGATGAGAATAAATCCGGATCACACGGATGATGTTTAAAACAATGACAATATTTTACAAGAGGTAGCTGATGGATTCCGCGCTCTGGCCAACAGGCGTTCAACGTTGCCATATGGGCAAATTTCTTCTGGGTATTGCCCTTGCCGGTGCTGTATTGCTGTGGGGCGTGGTCGGTCTGCTCCTTTGCTGGATCAAGGGGCTTAACCAGACCAACATGAACGATTATTACGGGTTTGCCATCTGGATATGGGCAGATCTGGCGGTCATCGCCCTGGGGGGCGGGGCCTTTTTTACCGGCCTGCTGAGGTATATCTTCGGTATTGATGAATTGAAAAATATCATCAATTACACCGTCCTGATCGGCTTTATCTGCTATAGCTCGGCCCTCTTAATTTTGGCAATCGACGTGGGCCAGCCGCTACGGAGCTGGTTTATCTTCTGGCATGCCAACATTCATTCCATGCTCACTGAGGTGGCGTTCTGCCTGACTTGCTATTTCGGCGTGTTATCGATTGAATATATCCCGTTGATATTAGAAAATAGACAACTGGACCGGGTACCGCTGATTCACAATTTGTCCCATAACATGCACCATATCATGGCCGTTTTTGCCGCCACCGGCGCTTTTTTATCTTTTTTTCACCAGGGCTCGCTGGGCGGGGTTTCCGGGGTGTTATTCGGGCGGCCGTTTGCCTTTCGGGAACATATTCTCGTATGGCCCTATACCTTCTTTTTATACACCTGGTCCGCAGCTGCGTTTGGCCCCTGTTTCACCTTGCTGGTGACCTGGATCACTGAAAAAGTATCCGGCAAACAACTGGTCAAAGAAAATGTCATATTGTTGCTGGCCAAAATATCCGGATGGATGATTACCACCTATATTATTGCCAAGATTGCGGACACCCTCTATTGGGCGCTTGTCACCGCCCCGTCCAAGGGGTTTGCTCTGTCTCATTTTTACTCCAATAACCCCTTGTATGGGTTTTTGATTTTATTTGTCGAGATTGTCCTTTGCGGCGTGGTGCCGGGACTGATTCTGATTAGCCCAAAATGGAGGGCCAATCCCCGCTTGCGGCTGATAGCCATTATTTTGGGCGTGATTGGCGTGTGTCTCAATCGTTGGGTCATGGTGCTCCAGGTCATGGCGGTACCGGTGATGTCTTTTGACACGTGGGCGATGTATTACCCGAGCTGGCAGGAAGTGGCTACTACGATTCTCCCCGTGGCCTATGGGGTGATCCTGATTATGATTTCTTTCAGGTACCTGCCGATTTTTCCCCAGGAAGCAGAATTGAACCCCATTGAGTCTTCACCTGCCGAAATGGCGCTCGAAGACGGGGAAGAAAATGACAAAGACGTCATAGAAGAAAACATGGTCGCCGATGGAGAACCCGCACCGGCGTAAAGCTGACAGGAGTTGCATTTATGTTTCCGTTTTCGTTTGAATGGATCTGGGATATGGGCCATATGGTTTTTCATGGCGGATTGTGGTATGCTGTGTCTATCTTGGGTATCGGGATGACGTATTGTATCATTAAAACGATTATCGATACGGCTAAGGGCAGCGGAGGTGCATCGCATCACTGATCAGGAGCGATAGCGACTATATTGATCACAAGGCGCCTGTCCCGATGTACGTATCCGGGAGGGCGCTTTTTTGGTTTTAAGCCGCCGATGTGGTTGGACCGCATCGCTCAAATGAAAATCGGGATCACTATCGAAATTGAAATCGAATAGATTGCGAAAACTTATTGTGGACGAACACTGATCACTAAGGGAAATGTGTAATGGATAAAATTATTATAAATGGCGGGAAATCGCTAAAAGGTGAAGTTGAAATCAGCGGCGCAAAAAATGCAGCCCTGCCGATTCTGGCATCATCATTATTGACCGAAGGCGTCTGCATCTACACCAATGTGCCGAATTTGCAGGATATTAACAGCATCAAGTTGCTTCTTGAGCATTTGGGCGCCCGGATAGAAACCGATGGCGATACAGTCCAAATTGATACAAGGGGGGCGAACAATCACGAGGCCCCCTACGACCTGGTGCGGAAAATGCGGGCATCGGTATTGGTGCTGGGTCCCATGGTTGCCCGGTTGAAAAAGGCAAAAGTTTCCCTGCCCGGGGGATGCGCCATCGGGGCGCGTCCCATCGATCTTCATCTGAGGGGGCTGGAACTGCTGGGTGCTAAGATCAATCTCGAACATGGCGACGTGGAAGCGGTAACCGATGGTTTGCGGGGATGCGAAATCAATTTTGATCTGGTCACGGTGACCGGGACGGAAAACCTGATGATGGCGGCGGCCCTGGCCGAAGGGACCACCGTTTTACGCAATACCGCAAGGGAACCTGAAGTCGTGGCTCTAGCTGAAACCCTCAACAAGATGGGTGCAAATATTTTAGGCGCCGGGACGGCGGTTGTCACGATTGAAGGGGTAAAATCCCTTCGCCCGGTGAAGATGGAGATTATCCCTGACCGAATCGAAGCGGGCACATTGATGATGGCCGCAGCCTTAACGGGCGGCGATGTTTTGCTCACCCATTGTGAACCGGAACATTTGGGCGCAGTCATCGATAAACTGAAAGTTGCCGGTGCCGACATTACCATTGATGCGCAGTCCATTCGGGTGAAAGGATCTGACGTGATCCACAGTGCAGACATTCAGACCATGCCGTACCCCGGTTTTCCCACGGATATGCAGGCCCAATTCATGGTGTTGATGTCCGTAGCCGATGGATCAAGCCTGATTGCCGAAACGATTTTTGAAAAGCGTCTGGTCCACGTCAGTGAACTTCTGCGGATGGGTGCCGATATTACCATTTCCGGCCAGACGGCAATTGTAATGGGGGTCGATACAATGTCAGGTGCACCGGTCATGGCGTCTGATTTGCGCGCCAGTGCGTCCCTTGTCTTGGCCGGTTTGGTGGCCAAAGGAGAGACGGTGGTCAACCGGGTGTATCATCTGGACAGGGGGTACGATGCGCTGGATAAAAAATTAGCCGGACTCGGCGCGGATATCCGGAGGGAAAAATAGTTCTTTAGCCAGTTGACCCGACCGGCTTACGGGCCTGGGTCAACGTTTATTTTAACCGTGGGATACGCCGATTAAGATGCAGTTGAAAACGGTTGCACGGCCCATAATTCCGATCCTGATGGCGTACATGGCAGGCATTGTTCTGGGTGAACAGATTCCCGGACACAGTCGCTGGGTCATGGGCGGAGCGATCATTGCCATTGCCTGCGTAGGGTGGCAGTTGTGGAAAAAACGGGCGTCATTTATTCCGCCGATAGGCCTGTTTCTTGCCATCGGTTATCTATCTATCCAGTCCTGGGTCGCACCCGACCTTCCTGATCATCATGTCATCCACCATGCCGATTCTAAAAAATGGACCGTTACCGGCATCGTTGCCGAAGCGCCAATTGTCCGACCCAAAGGACAAAAATTGGTTCTTACAGCCACCCATTTGGGTACCCGAAAATTGGATCAACGAGCCTGCGGGCGGATCCAAATCTCAGTGGGAAGAGGGGAGGGGGTCGATTTAAAGCGTGGCGACCGGATCCAGGTGGCGGGACGTCTCAAACGCGTGAATGGATTCCATAATCCGGGCGGGTTTAATTACGAGCGCTACATGGGATTTAAAAAAATCTGGTGCCGAATGTGGGTTCCCCCCAAGCGGGTGACAATGGTGGATCGCCCGGTTTCGACAACCGTTGCCCGCCGGGTCGGAAATATTCGACAAACTGTTTCAAGCTTGATTGACGCAGCCCTTAGCGGCGACAGCCGGGTGGTCTTAAAAGCCCTGGTGATCGGTGACCGGTCGGGCATTACACCCCGGTTGCGGGAGGTATTCAACCGGACCGGTATCGGACATCTACTGGCCATATCCGGCCTTCACGTCGGAATTGTCGCGTCGGTGGCCTTTTTTCTCTTTAAATGGCTATTGTCTTACAGTCGCTTTTTACTGCACCGGGCCTGGGCGGGTAAGCTTGCGGCGATCTTTACTTTTATTCCGGTGCTTATTTATGGTGTCATGGCCGGGATGTCGCCGTCAACGCAGCGGGCCGTGGTGATGGTGGCTGTTTTTCTGCTGGCTTATCTGGCCGGTAAAATTCAGGATGCATTTAATACCCTGGCCGTAGCAGGGGTGGTTATTCTGGCGATCTATCCGCCAGCGATTTTTTCTATTTCCTTCCAGCTCTCGTTTGCCGCCGTCGGCTTTATTATCCTCGGGATATCGCGACCCTGGCCGGTCAATCCTTCCCGCATTCCGCCTCGCTTTCCCATGATGAAAAAGTTCGTTTCATTGATGGGGGGGGACGGTACTGGCCATTCTCGGAACGTTGCCGCTGGTTATGCGTTCCTTTAATGAGACATCCTTGATCGGTATCGGGGTCAACTTACTGGCTGTACCGTTGATCGGGTTTATCACCGTACCTGCCGGATTGCTGGGGATGTTTATCCACCCCGTTTTCACTGCCGGCGCCACCCTCTGTTTTGGTGTCGCAGGGTTTTTTCTCGATATCGCACTGGCCATCGCACATTTTCTAGCCGATTTACCCTTTGCATCGGTAAAGACGATAACGCCGTCCATTCTCGAAGTGGGGTTATACTACGTGTTGGTATCAATGGGAATGATGCTGGCTCCGGTGTTTTTAGCCTACTTGAAAGGGATGAATCCGCGAAAGCAACTCGGCGCAACGGCTATTAAACCCCTTGTCGCTATCATGTTGCTGGCCGGGGTCGCGGCCATGGCCGATATCGGGTATTGGGTCTACCAAAGATATGGGCACCGAGATCTCAGGGTGACGATTATCGATGTGGGAACGGCCAGCGCTGCGTTGGTGGAGTTTCCCCGCGGCCCGGTCATTTTGATCGACGGGGGTGGCTTTTCCGATAATTCGGTGTTTGATGTGGGGGCCCGTGTCGTCGCGCCGGTTTTGTGGCGCAAGAAAATCATGACCGTCGACACAATGGTTCTTTCCCATCCCAACAGTGACCACTTGAACGGGTTGATCTATATTGCCGATTACTTCAACGTCAAGCGGCTGTGGTATAATGGCGAGTCAGTGGATACCGATGGGTACCGGGACTTTACGGCAGTTATCGCAAAAAAGAAGATTGCATCACCGGCTTTCCGTGACCTGACTAAAACCCATGACATAAACGGTGTCAACGTCGATATCTTGTATCCCCCGAAAACGTTTTTGGAAAAAGTTCCAGACGAGAACTGGCGAGATCCCAATAACAACTCCCTGGTGGTCAAGGTATCAATGGGTGAGGTTTCTTTTTTGTTTCCCGGTGATATCGAAAAAGAAGCGGAAAAAGAACTGGTGGCACTTAAGCGAAATGCGCTGGCCAGCACGATCTTGATTGCACCGCATCACGGTAGCAAAACATCCAGTACCGCTCATTTTTTGGATGCAGTCTCACCTGAAACGGTTATAATTTCCTGTGCACGGGCAGGTCGGTATCATTTTCCCCATCCGACTGTTTTGAAAAGGTATCGCACGCGGGGATATTAAGTGCTCAGTACAGGGAGTAGCGGCGCCATCGAAATAGTGACCGATGGCCGGAAAATAGACATTCATCCGAATAAGCTTTTCAATGGTAAGCCGTGCTGTTCATGAATTTAAGGGAAAGGTGTTGCACTTTGGAGTTGGATTTACCTCGACACCCATTCGAAATTTAATCAGGACGATGGCGGCAGCGTATCCACTGAGAACGAAATTCGTGAACTACTTACTATAGCGGGAGGCACATTCGCTGAAGATTGTGACCCACAGCCAGGATGTGATGGCCTGGGGTTGTCCTTTTAATTTTGAGGCCGCAAAAGCCTTTAGGTGCATAATAATATGAACATTAAAAAAAATTCTCAAATAACAGAATTAAGTTCTCATACATTGCGTTATTATGAAAAAATTTGGCTTTTATTAAATATAATGAGAAATTCAAAAGGTCATAGAGACTATTCCGCAAAAGATGTGGTGTGGATTGAATTTATTAAAAGATTAAAAGCCACTAGTATGCCACTGAATGAAATTAAGATGTTTGCCGATTTACGTTCCAAAGGTAGCAGCACCATTAATGATAGATTGAAAATTCTTGAGGATCATCAGGTAAGGGTCAATGAGCAAATGAACAACCTTTAATTCATCAAGAAAAAATAAAAGAAAAAATCGAACTTTGTAAAAAAGGTGGCGAAATCAAAATCTCCTGAAAAAAGTTCTTGACTTAGAGTTAACTCTAAGCGGTATGGGTTAAATATCAATGACATTTTTCATTTAAGTCATATTAACTCATAAGTTTGGAGGTAATTAAAATGAATTGGTTAGAAGAGATCTGTGAGGCAAATGGTAGATTCAAAGAAAAAGCTGATATTGATGTCCTGCCGACAGAAAGACAACCCTGCCCGTATGCAGTAGTAACATGTATGGATCCACGTGTTAATCTTGAAGCGGCTGGTATTCAACCCTTTAAACTGAATGGAGAATTGAAATCACAAGTTCGCGTGATCAGGACATTAGGGGGTATCGCTGATGACCGCTCGTTGGTCGTCGGCATTCATGGTAGTGTAATTTATTTTGTGTGAAATTGATAAAGCTCGAAAAAAAGGCGCTTTCCCTTTATAAGGGTGTCGACGAAAACATCCACAAAGAAAGGAGAAGCGCCAATGAAGATGGAA
>Ga0056107_100072_pt1 | contig 18675 bp, 17 predicted proteins | sample WorMetcrassitun2_FD_77006 | JGI IMG/M metagenome (GOLD analysis project Ga0056107, IMG submission 77006) | Marine gutless worms symbiont microbial communities from Max Planck institute for Marine Microbiology, Germany - Olavius crassitunicatus.2 ...
GTTGATCCAATAAGTCTTTAATATCTCGATGACTCAAACTAAATCGATAATAAAGCCATACTGTATATTGGATAATTTCAACTGGAAATCGGTATCTTTATGTACCTGTTTGCATTAATCATCAGGGAATTGTCGCTGAATGAGCTTTAATTTGGTAGTGTATGTGAAAGACGTTCTGAACAAGCTCAGTGAGCAATTTGGACCATGAGACGTAAGTGGTTGTGCCCAACGGATTGGTATTCAAACACTTTCGAATAGAAAGTGGCAAACAGAAAACCGCAAATGGTTAAGTACTGCATCAATTCGCCTTACTAACTATTTGAGAAGTATCTTTGGCCATCAAGCAGTTTATATTGATAGCACGCCGCTTTTTACTACTATCACTTTTGACAGGAAATCAGCCTTATTCGCATTGGCTTACTGAAAGGCGAAGAGCGGTGGAATAAATTTGCAATCACAACAAAAACATTTCTAATGGAAATGATGTAATGATCAGAGTATCGCTATATATTCTATTAAATATAATATTAACATTCGGGGTATTTCATACCCAGGCTGCAATTGAAGTCACTGATGATATAGGTCAGCTAATAAAACTAGATAAACCTGCTAAACGAATTGTCAGCCTTGCCCCGCACGTAACAGAAAACCTGTTTGCAGCAGGTGTCGGCCATCTGATAGTTGGCGCAGTTAACTACAGTGATTATCCTGAACAGGCCAAATTGATCCAGATAGTAGGCGGTTATGACAACATAAATGTCGAACTGATTTATTCCCTGAATCCAGATCTGATAATTGCCTGGAAGGAAGGAAACCAAAAACAGCAGGTAGATAAACTGTCCGAACTGGGATTAACGATTTACGTAGACGAGCCCAAAGAAATTGAAGATGTCGTCTCAAGTATTGAACGCTACGGTAAATTAACAGGGGAGGAAAAAAAGGCGACAGAGGCAAGCAATGCTTTCATTAGTGAACTCAACTCTCTTGACAGACAATATTCTTCACTAAAAAAAGTATCTGTTTTTTATCAGGTCTGGCGTAATCCTATCCTTACCGTTAATGATAAACAGATCATTGGTCATGCAATTAAAGTCTGTGGTGGAAGCAACGTATTTGCAAATCTTGAAACACTGACTCCGAAAGTAAATGTTGAGGCTATTCTGGCAAGCAATCCTGAAGCTATCATTGTCAGCGGCATGGATGAATCAAGATCAGAATGGTTGGATGAGTGGAAACAATGGACATTTCTCAAGGCGGTAAAAAGGGATAATTTATTTTTTATCCATCCAGATATAATCCAACGGCATACTCCACGGGTACTACAAGGTATGCGACAAATGTGCGAATATCTTCAGCAAGCCCGTGACAAATTAAACTAATATTTCTTCCATAATACATGAAGGACATTTTTATAATTGTTCATGTCAACTCAACTTGGAATGAGCTAGATCTTTGGTAGGGTCACTGTGATACTGAACTCAGTGAAACTGACAAAGAGATGGCCAAGCAGCTAGCCGTTCGTGACGATTTAGAAGATATCCAAGCTATATACTCAAGTGATCTGAAGCGCTCCTATCAAATCATTGATCCGCTAGTGAAAAAACTCAATAGAAAAATCATAAAAGACATTAATTTGCTGAAAGGTAGATGGGTCAACCATGACGAACAACCCAATGTATCAATACTGGATGCACCATTCGTTTATGAATCAAGACAGGATTTATCTATCCGTGCAATGGGTAGCCTCAACTCGACTGCCACCTCTAGCATAAGATTTTCTATAGCAATTGTTACCCACGGTACCTTTATGGAATGTTTTCTTAGAAGCTATCACAGAAAATTGGTGTTAATGAATATAAAATGATCCGAACAGTCATACACCACTTCGACTATAGCAACGGACGTTGGTCAACAGTCAAACTTAATGATCGCGCTCATTTATCAGAACTACAACTAAATATGATCTGTGTGACCACTAAAGTTGAAAACAGTAAGTCGTGCGTCATAGAAGCGTCTTCGCAATGATGCAACACATATGCAAACAACTGAGTAGCAACCACAACTAGTTTTTTAACTAGTAATCTGTTCGCTTATCCGGAAATATCACTCCTGTCTCCTCTGCATATTGCTGTCAAATAGCTCCCAACCCATTATATATTCGTCATCATGTACCTTAGCCGACTTACCTTTCAACATGACCATCATTGGGTTACCCTTCATTGGCAGAATATCTCTACACCTATAACTATTGACAGAATGTTTTGTATTAGCGAGCTACAATGAAGTTGACATAACGTCCATGACTGAAATAAATGGACCATTCACCTGCTTATTGGCCTTTAATTTTTGGTAACTTATAAATGCCGGTGCTTGAATGCCTTCTTGCGTAACAAATCCCTTATATATTTTGCCTGTTCCAATACTGGCTCTGATCCAATTAGGCCCCTGTCAAATATAGGAATTCGCTTTACCCATATTTTCATAACTATTATCGCAACAGCTCCGGGACCATTCCACAAATGAGTAGTTAGTAAAATCATGACCTTCTTCACCATTATCGGACATAAAAAAAGATAAAGTTATTATCTAATTATCCCTTTTCCTCCAGAAAATCTATAACTTTACCTACGTAGACATCAAGATCATCAATCATTGCCGCATATATTTCCATAGCCCTAATTTCAACACGTTTTTGCTCTTCAGTCAGTTCACCCCAGGAAGCCTGCTCTTCACTAAGTGGCGGACCACTGTCCGATTCTCCACGAAGACCCCTGTCTTTTAATGCCTGTAATCTACTGACAAATAGATCTTCATACCCTTCATCATATTTACCTTTATACTTTTTATTAAATCTTCAGGTGCCTGTAGCGACCAATGATGAGCGGTAAAAGCAAGATAACTAAAAAATAGTTTATCATCGTCCAGATTTGAATCAATGTACTGGATCATTTTCTCCGCATAAAACCTCGTAGAGTAAAAATCCTCGGACAGTTGAACTTTGTTTTTTCTTTCTCGGTACACTGTACTATTAAGGCCGGCACTCAAAGCTAGATCGCTTAAGTGACCGCCGTCATCGTTTAATAACACAAATGATTTTTCAAAGCCACGAGCAGAAGGGCTAGTTTCTTTCTCTAAGCCAAGATGCCACTTTCCGGTCATATAGGTATGATAGCCTGCATCAGGCAATAACTCTGGCAAGGCTGCCACCTTAAAATTCAAATAACCTTCGAATCCAAGTTTGTCCTTTTGGTTAGGGGCCATAGTTTCCGTCATACCACCCAATCCGACAAGACGATTATCCGTATCTGACAACAACATGGAGCGTGTGGGCGAGCATTTGCAACTGTATGAAAATTGCTTAGTAAGATTCCTCTGTTAGCTAGTTGGTCAAGATTTGGTGTTGTGATTCCACTACCAAAAACACCTAGATCTGTATAACCAAGATCATCTGTCGCGATTAATAAGATGCTCGGACGAGAATCTCCCGGCTCAAGTTCAACTTCCGCTCTTTCGACTTGAGTTACTTGTTGAGATTGTACTGTTGGAGGAGCTGGATCAGAGCAGTCGTACACTTAAGAGTAGTATCCAAAATAGACATATAAACTTTTGGCACGGCATGAACACGTACTTTATCAGAAACAATAAGAAAGCACCGCAAATAATGCTAGAAATAACATATAGTTGGAATTAGGTATTAAGACTTGTTTTTATTCAGAGGCTAAACAAGTTGAGTTGCTTATAAATGCGGTGGGGTTTAACTATATCCAAATAATCTTAATAACATGACTAAAATTAAGCAGTTACTCCAGGTTGAGTGAATCATCTCAATGATAGCACTGGTTTATGATAGGCCACTAAGCAACTGAATATGAAGTCTATTAGATCCTAGATAGTTTGTTCATAAATGTCTTATATATATATAGCCAAAGTATCCTTACCTGGAGTTGATGAACTCTTTAAGAATGGGTTATCTTCTCCTCGAAGATCCGTTTAGGCATTTAAATAGCCCGGTTATCCACGGCTTTTTTTGCATAGTATGTACAGTATGTCGCGAGACGATTACACGGATGTAATCGGTACGGCCCCCATGGATGGGGGGTAGAATTACGCCGGGAGCAGCAACCGAGAGCGAAGCAGGAGCTAGAGCCGAGGACAGTAGTCCGTAGCGACTGATCAAGGAAATTATATTCTACAAATTACTCCTCTTCCGCCAGTTTCAATGTTTTTATTATTGATACCTGTCTGAATCCACGTGGTAGTACGTTTCCACGTCGTCCTCGTTCAGCATAGAAATTATCAATAATGTCAGGCTTCAGATTTAGGTGGCGTTTACCAGAGAAAAGCATCAATGAATCCCCTTCACTGAACGCAGTGATCCCAACTACATACTCTTCTCTTGATTTCAGCTTCGCTGGTGGGATCTGGATAATTTTTAGGCCCTTACCCTTAGCCAGGATGGGGAATTCGTTAAGATCGGTTACTAATAATCTACCCATCGAAGTCACTGCAGCAATAAAATCCGTCTCTGGATCAAATACTAATGTTGGTGTCAGAGCTTTTGCCTTCTTTGGTACGTTCAGGACAACTTTGCCCTTCTTGTTCTTCACGTATAGGTCTTCCAGCTTAACCATGAACCCATATCCAGCATCGCTGGCCAACATATAGATGGTATCAGGATTGTCAGTCATCACCCCTACAAAACTTGCACCGTCCGGTGGACTAACATGACTGGATAAGGGATCCCCAAAGCTACGGGCCGAGGGTAATATATGTGAGGCAATTGAATAACAACGACCGGTCGAATCCAGAAAAATTGCCTGCTGATTGTTTCTTCCTCTACTAGCCTGCTTAAAACCATCACTAGCACGATAATTCAGAGTAGTTGCATCGATATTATGACCTTTCACTACCCTGACCCAACCCTTTTCAGAAAGGATAATGGTGACAAGTTCGGCTTGGATTAATTTGGTTTCATCAATTGCTTTCGCCTCTTGCCGCTCAATTATGGGAGATTTACGTTCGTCTCCATATTTTTCAGCATCAGCATTGAGTTCTTTTTTTATCAAGATCTTTATGCGCTGATTAGAACCCAATATCTGCTTTAAGGATTTCCGCTCCTCTGCCAGTTCTTTTAACTCTTCTTTTATCTTGATTTCTTCCAATTTGGCCAGTTTACGTAATTTTAAATCCAGTATTGTCTCAGCCTGAATATCGGAGAATTTAAAGCGACTCATCAAAACCGGCTTTGATTTATCTTCCTGACGTATAATAACGATTACTTCATCTATGTTTAGGTAAGCAAGCAGTAGTCCTTCAAATATATGGATCTGATCTTCTACTTTATCCAAACGATATTGTAGACGCCTTCTAACTGTCTCCGTCCGGTAATTTAACCATTCCTTCAATATGGTTTTCAGATTCTTGACCTGTGGGCGACCGTTTATACCGATCATATTCAAGTTAACTCGATAGCTGCGCTCCAGATCTGTGGTAGCAAACAGGTGTGACAAGAGATCCTGAATATTTACTCGATTAGACCGTAGCACCAATACCAAACGCGTTGGGTTATCATGATCAGATTCATCACGTAGATCTTTCAGCATTGGTAATTTCTTGGCCTGCATCTGTGTTGCTATCTGCCCCATCACCTTATTCCCGGAACTCTGGTAGGGTAACGCAGTAATAATCACGTTTTCGTCTTCTTTTTCCCAAATTGCACGCATCTTCACTGAACCGCGCCCGGTCATATACATCTCCAGGAGTTCACTCTTTGCGGTGATTATTTCTGCCCTGGTTGGATAATCAGGCCCTTTGGTATATTTAAAAAGTTCTTCAATAGTGATTTTAGGTGCTTCGAGTAAGCGAATACAGGCTTTGCTTACTTCCCTTAAATTGTGCGGAGGTATATCTGTTGCCATCCCAACAGCGATTCCTGTAGTGCCATTTAATAATATGTTCGGTAGTCTCGCAGGTAACAGATGGGGTTCATGTAAAGTTCCGTCAAAATTCGGCATCCAATCTACTGTTCCCTGCCTTAATTCATCTAATAAGGTTTCAGTGTAGGCTTTTAACTTGGATTCCGTATAACGCATTGCAGCAAAGGATTTAGGATCATCCATTGAACCCCAATTCCCCTGCCCGTCAACTAAGGGGTAGCGATAACTAAAATCCTGTGCCATCAACACCATGGCTTCATAACAGGCAGAATCACCGTGGGGATGGAATTTTCCTATGACATCACCAGCAGTGCGGGCAGACTTTTTATACTTGGAGCCTGCCTTTAGTCCCAGCTCAGACATGGCATAGATTATTCTACGCTGAACAGGTTTTAATCCATCGGCAATATTAGGTAAGGCCCGGTCAAGAATCACATACATGGAATAATCCAGATAGGCTCGCTCTGAGAACTCGTGCAGAGGCTTTTGCTCGTTTTGTTCAAAGTCCAGTGTTAAATTGTCACTCATTAATCTATAATTTGATTACCTATTTTTAAACATATGTATATTATTGCTATTTTCTTTTCTGGCAATACCATAGTGAAAATAAATTGACTAAGGAGCCACAATTGGAGCTACTGATTATTGGTCTAGCAATGTTTATAGGCATTCATCTACTGCCCTCGTTCGTTAATATTCGCCAGAACTTGATCAATAAACTTGGCGAAATGCCTTATAAAGGCGCTTACGCTGCAATTGCACTCACTGGTTTAGTCCTGATTGTTATTGGCCATCGTAAGGCAGATTTCATCTTTGTCAAGAATACTCCTCCATGGGGTTTTGAGATGACAAATTTACTCATGCCACTCGTGTTCATTCTATTTTCCGCTGTCTATTTACCAGGCAACATTAAGCGTTTTACCCGTCATCCAATGTTATGGGGAACTATTTTATGGTCCATTTTACATTTGCTTTCCAATGGCGACCTGGCGTCCATAATCATTTTTGCTAGTATAGGAATATTTGCCCTATTCAACATGTATTCATTCAACAGGCGAGGCGCAAAATTACAACAACAAAAACTGTCCTTTTACAAAGATGTCGTAGTAGTAGTGGTCGGGTTTGTGACATACGTTGTTGTCTTACAGTTTCACCCAGCCTAGAGAGGAAACAGAACCTCAAGATCAATAATCCTTAGTGCTATGCTGGAAGTATCAGCAATTATCCCTAGCTACAACCGGAGGCAACTAATTGACCGGGCTCTTGACTCCGTCATGACCCAAACACGCCAGGCAAATGAAATAATTGTTGTGGATGATGGCTCAACCGATGGAGCATATAAATTTGTAGCAAACAATTACCCGGATATCAGATACCTCAATCAGACCAACAAGGGGATAAACGCTGCCAGAAATAGAGTGACGGTCATCAATGCCGCACGGAAAGATTGGTTGGCCCTGTTGGATTCTGATGATGAGTGGATGCCAGAAAAACTGAAAAAATAGTTGCTCACGCTAGAGCATCATGCATCTTATTGTGTTATCCATAGCAATGAGATCTGGATCAGAAATGGGATAAGAGTCAACTAAATGAAAAAGTGTCAAAAATTTGACGGACACATTTACCAACAATGCCTGTCATTATGTGCTACTATCCATCGTCAGTTGTTATCCATCATTCTGTGTTTGAATCTATTGGTTTATTTGATGAAACTTTGCCTGTTTGTGAAAGCTATGACATGTGGCTTAGAATTACGGTCAGGCTCCCGGTCCTTTTTTAGATACTGAACTGATTATCAAACATGGCGATCATGCTGATAAGCTATTAAAAAAGTACTGGGGAATGGATCACTTTAAAATACGGGCGATTAGTAAAAGTCTTAAATCAAATCAGCTTTCCAAAGAAGATAAAGAGGCCGCCATCACTACTCTAATAAACAAAATTAATATCTATCTGAAAGGCGTCAGAAAATACAATAATCAGGAATCGGCATATGAATTTATCCAACTCGTCGATTACTACGCTCCTTTACTTGACGAAATGAAGAATACGGGCATCTGAGAACAGTGTTATATATTACCTGTGCGTTAAAATGTGAGGCCATACCTCTTATTGAGCACTTCAAGCTGTCACATGTAAGCGGTATAGGAAAACTAGCGTCTGCCGCTGGAACCATGAACTCAATTAATCTCTTCGATTTAAAAAATAATGATAGTTGACTTAATATTGATACCCACTATGTGAATTTAGAACGAATATCAAGTCTGTAAGTTTAGTAACCCTGGACATGTCTTCCTCTCAGCTTACCAGAATGAGATGTTTGATAGGAAGACAAGTGGAGAGCTTCTATGCCACAGCAATTCGTATCGACAAAGCTGAGCTCATCCATTGTCTGAAGATAATCTCGGGCAACGAATTACAATCAGCCAAGCATATAGACAAATCGTCTGTTTCAACATTAATCGCTAACAACATCAAAACCATAAATACTTTCTGCAATCAACTTATTGAATTATCCAGCTAACTTTTCCGCCACATGAGCCGAATGAAAAACAACATGGTGTTATGTTTACTTAACCTCTTTCAAAAGGAATAATTACACTATATCGTCAAATATATCAGCTGTCCTAAAGAGGAAATTATCTTGCTCGTGATTTGAAAGAATATGCTTGGCAAAGAGGTATCATTTTTTAAAAGCAGTTACTATAAAAAGCTTCAACGATACTTATAAACTGATAAAAAAATGTCTGACAGTTTCACTTTGATAATCACTTTCGCCTGTTACTTCATTTTTGTTTTTTACATAGGCTGGGTAGCATACAATAGAATCGCTAACCTCTCCGACTATATTCTTGGCGGTCGTAGCCTGGGTCGCTGGACTTCAGTACTAAGTGCTGGTGCGTCAGATATGAGTGGATGGTTACTACTCGGTCTACCTGGCTACGCCTATGCGGCCGGGGTTGAAGCGACATGGATTGCATTAAGTCTTCTTATAGGAACCTATCTAAACTGGTTGCTGGTTTCCGGTTGCACCGCGCTTGCGCGAGCAAAGTGAAACCTTTAGCAATGCACTGACCCTACTGGGATTTTTTGAATATCGCTTTAAAGACGACAAGCATATTCTCAGAGTTATTACCACTTTTTTTATATTAGTGTTTTTTTTGTTTTATACTAGTTCTGGCCTGGTTGCTGGAGGTAAGCTATTTGAATCAGTGTTTGGTTTACCCTATCACTGGGCCGTTATCGGTGGCGCATTAGCGATACTCGCCTATACTGTTTTTGGCGGATTTTTGGCGGTTTCCTGGACCGATTTATTTCAAGGCCTACTAATGTCATTGGCACTATGTGTTACTGCTATTGTCGGTCTGCAGCAATCGGGAGGCATTGAGTCAACAATCACTATGATTGAGGTAAAGAATTCTGCGTTGATTCATTCCTTTGTATCTACGGACGGTTCTAAGCTCTCGTTTATTGCATGGTTATCATTGATGGGTTGGGGGCTGGGATACTTTGGCCAGCCACATATTATCGTCAGATTCATGGCTATTAAGACAACATCCATGGTAACTGATGCCAGACGTATTGCCGTCTGTTGGACCCTGCTTTCACTTTTCGCCTCCATATGTATTGGTATGATAGGGATAGTGTATCTGGATACTCCGCTGGTAGGGGCCGACAGCAAAAAGGTATTTATTGAGCTGGTAAAATTGATTTTTCACCCTTTGATTGCTGGTATATGCCTGGCAGCAGTACTGGCAGCCATTATGAGCACCGCTGATTCTCAGTTATTAGTTGCCTCATCAGCGGTAACAGAGGATTTCTATAAGTCCATTTTTAAACGCGATGCAAATGAAAAAGAATTACTGATTGTTGGTAAAATTGCAGTGATCACTATTGCAATCATTGCAACATTTCTGGCCATGCAACCGAATGCCAAGGTACTGGAACTTGTCAGCTATGCCTGGGCTGCCTTTGGCACAGTGTTGCTATTGTCTCTCTACTGGAAAAAGATGAGTAAAAACTGAGCAATTGCTGGGATTGCAGTAGGTAGCAGCTCTGTCATTATTCTAAAACAGCTTGAAGGTGGTATCTTTGATTTATACGAACTGATTCCTGCTTTCATTCTATCTATGGCTGCATGCTTTGTTATCAGTAAATTCGCTACTATAGAAACAGATAAGTAATGGTTGTAATAAGCATAATGACTACCTCAAGTTTCGGAGTAGCATTACCTGCCCATTATTTGCTCAGTTCATCCCCGATTAGACTGGCAGACGAAGCCACTTTATGAAGCAAACTAAATGGGCGAGATAAGATTGTTGCATCCGGACTGGGTTTGTTAAGTAATAATGATGCTCCCCCTGATTTAAGTGCTTAATAAACTGATAAAGTTTGATACTAACGCTCTTATTCCTTATCTGATACAACAAAACAATTTTCTATTCCGCGAGCCGTGCTACTAAACTAACACTTAGGCTAAGCTACCAACAATCTTAGCAAATTCATCCCTAACCGATCCTGTGACCTGTCTGTATACATTTAGAAATTCATCTGGCTCCCCGTCAATATAAGCCATTGCTCTTGCCAAAGGTTGATGTGCCTCCGGTGACTGAGGAAAGTCACTGATCGACTTCATGTCAAATAATCTGATACTTGCTTCTACTCGCTTGAGAAAATCATAAGATTGCAGCAAGTTTGCTGCTGAGTCTGATTCAATTAAACCATCGTTGCCTGCAGTTTCCAACGCTGTCCTTGTACTACAGGTCTTCATCTGCGAATTATTATAACCATATTTTAACTGTAAAAAATGAGTTATAAAATCAATATCCATGAGGCCTCCTTTTCCTCTTTTTACTTCACATTTTCCTTGTATTTCCCCTTTTTCTTTTTCTACCCTTTTTCGCATGTTGATGATTTCGCTACGTAGATAATCTTCACTATAGTCTGCATATATTTTTGATGAAAGACTCTGTAAACTATTTCTACCTAAGCCATATTTATCTACGACTGGTCGACACCGAGTCATAACTTGTCTTTCCCAAATTTCACGATCAGTTTGATTGTATTCAATAAATGAACTGGAGGAAGTAAGTAGCGCGCCTGAACTACCATGTGGACGGAGGCGCATATCGATATCATAGAGGGAACCAGCAGAAGATACAGTTGAAATGTTTCTCAACAATAATCTTATTTTTTTAGAGAGCTCATAGCTTGTATCCTGTGAATCACATTCAAATAAAAAAATAAGATCTAAATCTGAACCAAAGGTCATTTCATATCCAGCCATTCGTCCCATACCCAATACTGCAACTTTGGAACCAGCTAGAGTATGTAATCCAAATATATCCATTACCACATAGAGCGCGACATCGGCCAGACAAGTTAACGCATGTTCCATTTCTTTTTGGGATATAACGCCGGACAAATAGCCAAGCAGTATACGCAACATAAATTCATTTTTTTGCAGCCTTAATCGATCAAGTTGAGATTCAACCACATCACTGTTCTTAACTTCCTCAAAACTGCTGATGATACTAGCAATATCAAATTTAATTATTTCAGGATCATCTATTATTAATGCGGCGTCTTTACCTCGATAGAATATTAAACGAGTAAAATACCAACTCGCACCAAATACTTTTACCAGTAAAGACAAATCATCAGGGATCACTTCCCATGATTCCTTTTCGCAGATTTCGAGCCAACGCTCCAGGCTGGCCTGAGCAGATTGTCTATGCCAAGACTCTGCTAAGGCCAGCCTGACATTGGCATCAGCATCTATATTCAGGGTTTTTCTCCCGGCAAAATACGTTCAAAATATCTGCTGGCAATTGTCCTGTGCATGATCAACTCATCTTCAAAGTCATTCAGTAATGTATCGTTATCCTGGCAATGTTGCGCTAAAGATCTTGCCAACACCAAACGCGTATTTTTTTCATTAGGAAGATCATGGGTCTGTTGCTCGTTTACTATTTGCAAACGATTTTCAAGTCGTCGCAAAAAAATATAACTTTGCTGTATCTCCGTTTCCTCCTTCGAATCAATCAATCCGATAGTCCTTAGCCCTCGCAAGGCTGATAGTGTATTGGTCGTCTGTAATACAGGATATTTGGATGCATTTACCGCCTGTAACATCTGAATAAAAAACTCAATATCTCTGATCCCACCTTCACCAAGTTTTACATTCCAATACCTTTCTCGTTTCCTTGCCTTACTCATATTATTTTTGATCTCAATAAATCTGTTCAGATCATCAGTACTCAAAGAATGCATATATATAAAAGGCCGCATACGGCCAAGCAGATCTTCCCCTAATCCAGCGAAACCAGCTATTGGCTTTGCCCGTAGCCAGGCAAATCGTTCCCATGGTTCAGAACTCGCTTCATAGTAATGTTCTGTATCATCAATGGACATAATAAGCGGCCCACTATTACCCCAGGGCCTCAATTTCAAATCAACGCGATAAAGAAAACCATCTGCAGTTATTTGCTCAAGGGCTTGGTTTATCTTTCTAATATGAGCGATTTGGAACTTTTGTAGCTCCTGATAATCACTAATTGAACCGTATTGATTTACCGAGACAAAAATCAGATCAACATCTGAACTGTAATTCAACTCACCTGCCCCAAGTTTACCCAGAGCAATAACACAAAGTGAATCCATGATCCTATTGTAAGATTCAGCATCAATGACAAGACGCATGCTTTGTTTAATGACAACAGTAGCCAATTTGTTTAGTGCAACTAAAACTTCCTGGTATCCACAATACCCTGAAACATCCATCCATGTTATTTTTAGCAATTCCTCATATTTGTAACGTCTAAGCGTATCCATATCCCCGATACATTCCATTTGCTCATCATCAGGGTTTGAGGCCTGTCCAATCAAGGCAATCATCTCTGGGTAACGAACAAGGGTATGAAATAGAAAATTAGAAATGCTTATGATTGAAATCAGATCCCCAGTCAAAGTTGGATCTAACTCAGTTATAAGTCTTTGTGCATCTGCCGATTCAAATAAGCGTTCTACACGAAGCGTACATGTTTGTGGATCTGCTGAATGTTTAACTAGTTGATCTAGATTTGCCATGGGGGAGCCAACTCTTCATATAAAACCGAAAGGAACAGCTTCCGAATAGTAATTTTGAAAAATAGGAACAAAATTTCAAATTAAAAATTGTCCGGATACTAGAACCCAGGCAGACACCATCGTATTTCAAAACCCTGTTTAGACATCACTATAGATCTCACCATCTGTTTTTTTAAATTCACTTGCCTTTTCTTCCATACCTTTTAAATTTGCTTGGTCTTCGCTTATACTTTTTCCTCTGCATAATCTCGTACATCTTGCGTGATCTTCATGGAACAAAAGTTTGGCCCGCACATTGAGCAGAAATGTGTCACTTTATGCCCATCCTTTGGCAATGTTGCATCATGACACTCTTTTGCACGATCCGGATCTAGTCCAAGATTAAACTGATCTTCCCATCTAAATTCAAAACGTGCCTTTGATATGACGTTATCTCTGATCTGAGCAGCAGGATGTCCCTTTGCCAAATCTGCCGCGTGAGCAGCTATTTTGTACGTAACAATACCTTCCTTTACATCATCTTTATTTGGTAAGCCTAGATGTTCTTTTGGTGTAACGTAACAAAGCATGGCGGTACCGTACCAACCAATTATAGCCGCACCGATGGCCGAAGTAATATGATCGTACCCTGGTGCAATATCTGTCGTCAGTGGACCAAGTGTATAGAATGGTGCTTCTTTACAAACCTCTAGCTGCTTATCCATGTTTTCCTTTATCATGTGCATGGGCACATGCCCCGGCCCTTCAATTATAACCTGTACATCGTGTCCCCAGGCTATATCCGTTAATTCACCTAGCGTCTCTAATTCAGCAAACTGTGCCTCATCATTAGCATCCGCAACTGAACCAGGCCGCAATCCGTCACCAAGTGAAAATGAGACATCATATGCCTTCATGATTTCACAAATTTCTTCAAAATTTGTATATAGGAAATTTTCCTGGTGGTGAGCCAGACACCACTTGGCTAGGATAGATCCACCACGAGAGACTATTCCGGTAATCCTATTTGCGGTCATAGGAATATAGGGCAAACGAACTCCAGCATGAATGGTAAAATAATCTACCCCCTGTTCCGCCTGCTCAATCAGAGTATCCTTGAATATCTCCCAGCTTAGTTCTTCTGCCTTACCATTCACTTTTTCCAATGTCTGATAGATGGGTACAGTGCCAATCGGTACTGGCGAATTACGAATAATCCATTCTCTTATCTCATGAATATTCTTTCCAGTGGACAGATCCATTACCGTGTCCGCACCCCAACGGGTGGCCCAGGTCATTTTCGCCACTTCCTCATCAATAGATGATGAAATCACTGAATTACCGATGTTGGCATTGATTTTCACCAGAAAATTCCTGCCTATAATCATTGGCTCACTTTCCAGGTGATTAATATTTGTAGGAATAATCGCCCTACCTGCGGCCACCTCTGCACGGACAAATTCCGGAGTAATTTCATCTGGGGTTTGCTTGCCGAAATTCATACCAGGATGCTGTTTGAGTAAACTGGATTCCAAGTATTCATGAACACGCATATTTTCCCGTATCGCTACATATTCTATTTCTGGAGTGATTATCCCCTTGCGGGCATAATGAATCTGGGTCACGTTACTTCCTGGCTTAGCCCTACGTGGTGAGTGAATATGCTGAAAACGCAGGTTATTGAGTTTTGTATCAGATAGCCGCTGTTGGCCGTAACTTGATATTTGTTGTGGCAATTGTTCAGTGTCATTTCGCTCTGTGACCCAATTTTTCCTAATAGGTGCTAATCCGGAGCGAATGTCGATATCGATTTCCGGGTCACTGTAAGGACCGGAAGTATCATATACCATTATGGGTGGGTTTTTCTCAACTCCGCTGCTGGTCAAGGTATTGGAACACTGAACTGCCCGCATCGGAACATTGATACCATCTCTGCTTCCCCGAACGTAAATTTTCCTTGAATTGGGAAAGGGCTGTACTACCTTCTCATCTACTTTGGCCTTATTACTTTCAAAGGTTTTGGGTGCTGCATTCATGACTTATCCTCCGCACGCGGAAATATTTGATATTCTTTAAAGAGTGGTTTTTGGCAAGCTTGTGCTTACTTTTCTACGCCAGAATGAACTGGATCAGGTTCAAGAGTCATTCTCAGCCCAAACAAAGGGCGCCCCTAGTCGCACTCATATTGTATAATAGCATTTTTTTATTTTATAGCATTCTAAACCATTTTAACTTATGTAAGGAAATTCGAATGAATTTTGAGCAAGCCCGTTTTAACATGATTGAACAGCAGATCCGTCCATGGTTAGTATCAGACCAACATACTCTCGATTTGATAGATAAAATACACCGGGAAGATTTTGTTCCGAAACAATACAAGCAACTTGCTCTGGCGGATACTCGCATTCCGCTCCTGCGCGATCAGGTAACAATGACGCCAAAGGTGGAGGCGAGGTTACTGCAAAGTCTGGCCATTAAAAGCCATGATAATATCCTTGAAATAGGTACAGGTTGTGGATATCTCACAGCGCTATTAGCAAATAGTGGAAATTCTGTACATAGTATCGACGTATACCATGAATTCGTCGATCATGCCAAACCAATATTTGAGAACTATGGTCTCAATAATATTGAATTAATTTGTGGAGACGCGATAGACGGTTGGGAAACTAGTAAAAGCTATGATGTAATTGTCTTGACTGGCTCGGTTCCTATATTAAAGGATCATTTTCAAAAACAATTAAATGCTGGTGGCCGCCTATTTGTAATTGTTGGGCAGTCACCGGCAATGGAAGCCAGGTTAATAACTAAAAATGACAGCGACAGTTATTCAACTGAAGTCTTGTTCGAAACCGATCTGCCAGCACTAGTTGGCGCGCCAGAACCGGATCGCTTTAGATTTTAGCCCATTCAGAAACAGGACAGGTAAGGCGAAATAGCTAAACAAATTGATTGATAAAAAATTTGTTACTGAATGCATAGCCGTTTGAGAACTTGATTGAGTGGAATGTGTCTTATGGGTGAATCTCTTGCCAAAACGATGTCAACTACTTCACATACATGGGGAATTAAAAATGTCGGAAACTTATAAGTAAGTATTATTCTGTGGACAAAGATTATCGACCCAAATATGACTCAATAATATATGTACTAAAAAATGAATAAACTAAGGAAGACAATCGATGGTAACTGTTAATTCACCTTTAAAACAATTCAGTTTTTTAAGAAGTAATATTGCTTTCACAATTGCAGGCATGCTGTTTACTTATCATACAAATGCAGCAGATTTGTATGAAGCTTACATGATTGCAGAGCAAAATGACCCATTGTATAAGCAGGCTATTGCTAAAAATAAAGCAATCTTAGAGCAGCGGCCTCAAGTGAAATCTTTGCTTCTCCCAAACATATCTTTAAGAGCTAATACTACTAGCTTTAATCAGAGAAGATCCGGTGCGCTTCCACTTACTAACTCAATAGATTCTAATGGCCACGGTTATACACTAAGTCTTATCCAACCACTATTCAGATGGGATCGTTATATCCAGCTTAAACGAGCAGATAAGCTTATTCAGCAATCGAACGCTAATTTAATATTGGCCCGCCAGCAGTTGATGGTCAGGGTTGCAGAAGCCTACTTCAATATTCTGACGGTCATGGATATTCTTGAGTTTGCCAAAGCAGAAAAAAAATCATTTAACCGGCAACTAGATCAGGCTAAACAACGATTCAAGGTAGGGCTAACAGCAATTACAGACGTACAAGAGGCTCAGGCAGCTTATGATCGATCAGTCGCTGATGAGATTAGGGCGAAAAATGACATAAATAATAAGGGCGAAGTTCTTAGGGAGATTACCGGTAGCTATTTTGAGGATATCTCGGGCTTGAGTGAAGAGATGCCTTTGCTCCCCCCTGTGCCCTCTTCGCTCGAAGATTGGACTCAGACATCTCTTAAACAAAGTTTAGCTGTAACCGCAGCTATGCACGCAGTAGATGCCGCAAGGGAGCAAATAAATATTCAAAAATCCGGCTATTTACCCACGCTGGATGTAAGTGCTGATAAAAGTTATAACACTAACGGTGAAGACCAATTTGGTGGTAATAAAGCGCATACCGAAATATTCTCGCTTTCATTTAATTTTCCTTTATATCAAGGAGGGATTGTCAGCTCCAGAACGCAGCAGGCAGTGCATCAACTCGATCAGCAATTGGGCCAATTGGAACAAGCCCAGCGTTTAGCTCAAAGTTTAACAAGACAATCTTATCTTGGAGTCATATCTGGAATCAGCCAGGTAAATGCTCTTAATCAAGCAGTCATTTCCAGCAAAACAGCTTTACAGGCTACAGAAGCCGGCTTTGAGGTAGGTACCAGAACAGCTGTGGACGTTATTGTATCAGAAAGGGCGCTATCCCAGTCCAGAGCAAACCACGCCAAAGCAAAGTATCAATATATTCTTAACAGCATACGTCTAAAACAATCGGCAGGTATTTTAACAGTAAAAGATCTGAAGAAAATTAACCAATGGTTAAATTAGGCCTGGCCTCAATGAGTGTAAAGGTATACTAGTGGTAGCAAAGCAGGCCATCTTCCTCTGTGACACCGAGAAATCGATGCTTGCGGTAATCGATATACAGACTAGATTGACGGCCGTAACGCCAGCTAAAAGTTCTGGCCAGGTTGCAACATTGTACCAGTCTTTATAATTAATGCTGCAAAAATTCTAGCTGCTTCCATCTACGTAACTAAACAATATCTGCAGGGGTTAGGTGAGCTTGAGCCCACGATAATGAGTCTTTTGGCGGATGATGATGGAATTAAACATTATGAAAAGACCTCACTTTCCTGTGTAAGTGCTGATAATTTAGCAGGAGATCTTGCTGAAATTGGCCGTAAGCAAGTTATTCTTACAGGTATGGAAACGCACGTCTGCATTCTACAATCAGCAATTAATTTGTTAAGCAATGACTGTCAGGTATTCATTGTTTCTGATGTGGTTTGTTCCAGACATAGAGAAGGCTATGAAACGTCGCTGATTCGTCTAAACCAGGCTGGTGCCATTATAACTAACACGGAGTCAGCAGTATTTGAATGGCTGCGTGATACAAAACATGAACACTTTAAATCACTACAATCGCTAATTCGTTAGCTATCGCTGCTTGTTGGCATACAACTGTTTATTAGTGATTTTTTTTTAAGGCTCATTCGCAAAAAAATATTGTATTAAAAACTAGCTATTAACAGTTGATTATTAATAATCTATGCTTTTTAAGCTGTTATCGATTGAATAGTCTCTAATTAAAGTTGATTTCTTTACCGACTTACTTAAATGGGTGTCACACCAAGTCTTTATACACTTGCCAATTTCTTCTTTAATCGCGTGGGCCGTAAGAGAAATAATCGGTGTTGCAGTTTTACCTAATTCACCTCCCAGGTCAGAATAGTTCTTGTTGCCTCATGCTCATCCATCACCGGCATTTGTACGTCCATCAAGACAGCCTGATATTCGCCCTGCTGAAACTTATCTACAGCCTGTTGGCCATCTTCTGCTTCGACACTACCAAATTAAAGCTCATTCAGCGACAACCCCCGGATGATTAATGCAAACAGGTACATAAAGATACCGATTCCCAGTTGAAATTATCCAATATACAGTATGGCTTTATTATCGATTTA
>Ga0056107_100073_pt1 | contig 18597 bp, 6 predicted proteins | sample WorMetcrassitun2_FD_77006 | JGI IMG/M metagenome (GOLD analysis project Ga0056107, IMG submission 77006) | Marine gutless worms symbiont microbial communities from Max Planck institute for Marine Microbiology, Germany - Olavius crassitunicatus.2 ...
AGAGCCATATGGACTATCTGATTCTACCTTATGTGCTTTATACCAATCATTTACCCGTACCGCATATTGTTGCCGGGAAAAACATGTTCTTTCCCCCGTTTGGTTCCATTGCCCGGGCAATGGGCGGGTTCTCTATCCGCCGGTCATTTCGGGGTGCCGCCTTTTACTCAAAAGTTTTCTCGGAGTATGTACATAAGCTTTTAGAAGAAGGATTTAATATCAAGATTTTTATAGAGGGAACCCGGAGTCGTTCGGGGAAATTATTGATACCCAAACTCGGATTTCTCTCCATCTTGTTAAAGGCCTATAAAAACGGTGCCTGCAAAGACATGTCTTTCGTGCCGATCTACGTCGGATATGATCGGGTATTGGAAGAAAAATCTTATCTGTATGAGCAGGAAGGGGGCGAAAAAAAACCCGAAAGTATTTGGCAGGTGATTCGGGCCAGAAAAATTTTTAAGAAAAGATGGGGGCGTGTTTCGATCCGATTCCACGAGCCGCTTCGTCTGTCTACCCTGGAAGCCGAACATCCCCAGCCGATACCCGGTATGACCCCCAAGGAGCTCAATCATTTTTGCCGTGACCTGGGGTTCAGGCTTATCAACGCCATCGATCGCTCCTCCATTGTAACGCCTTATGGGTTGGTGGCAGCGGCATTGCTAAACAGTGATCAGGAACGAATCACTTACGACCATTTGATGTCTCATATCAATACCTATTTAAATTACCTGGGCAATAGAGACGTTGAGCTGGCCGACACCCTTATCCTGGATCCGGCCTATGCGGTTTCCCAGGTCCTCGACACCTTTATACAAGGTGGGTATATCGAGCGGATGAGTGGTAAGAAAGACACACCTGTCATGGAAGAAGTATTTAGCGTATTGGTCAATAAGCGATCAAACCTGGGCTTTTATAAAAACAATGGCTGCATATATTTCATACCGCCGGCCATCACCGCACTAACCATCCTCCAACATGATGCATTTCAATTTTCATCAGCAGACCTGCATACCCGCTACGCCGCGCTTCAAAGCCTTTTTAAAAACGAGTTTGCTTACGATTTGGACCAAACATCGGATTATTATGTCCGCAAATGCATCAAGGCATTTATCGATGAAGCCATCTTGATGCCCCATCCCACGATGCCGGATACCTACAGCCTGACCTCGGCCGGATTTCGCAAACTAAAGTTTTTTGCAGGCTTTTTAAAACCCTACCTTGAATCCTACCGGATCGTGCTCAAGGGGCTTTCAGAAGAATCCGAAAAAGGCATCAAGCCCAAACGGCAGCTGAAAAAGATCAACTCCACGGGAAACCGCATGTATCGGAAAAAAGAAGTCACCCGAAGGGAAGCACTAAACCAAATCAACTATACCAATGCCATTTCCCTTTTTCGGTCAAAAGGTATTCGAAGCGGAAAAGGAGTAGACAAAATTGAGCATTATCAACAGATGATCACCCAATATCTGAGCCGGTTGTCCTGACAAGATGGATTCAAATACCTAAGATGTTTCCGCATGGCAAATGGAAGGCCATGATCCTTGCGGCAGGATTCGGCACCCGCCTATTGCCCACGACCAAACACACCCCCAAGGCACTGTTTCCCGTCAATGGGCAACCGATTATTGATCGGACAATCCGGCAGCTCATTCATGCCGGTTGCAAAGAGATCCTGATCAACACCCACCACCTCCATCGCCAAATTGAGGTATTTATCCAAACCCAGAAATACCCCATATCGGTTCAGACCCGATATGAACCGATGATTTTAGGCACAGGCGGGGGAGTCAAAAATGCGGCCGATTTCTTTGGGGACCTGCCGTTTGTGGTATTAAACAGTGATATCGTTACCGATATCCCGCTGGAAAAGGTCTATTCCTTTCACTGCAGCCACGCCGACGCCGTTACGATGGTGGTATACGATGATCCACGGGTGAATACCGTCTGGGTGGACGATCATCTCCGGGTGCTTGGGTTTGACGGGCCATCAGCTCATCTTCGGTCAAATAAACAATGCCGCTTCACCTTTACCGGCATCCAGGTACTGGATCCGGAAGTATTGAATCTCATTCCGGATGGCGGCTTTTCAAGCAGTGTCGACACCTATCGCCGAATCATCCGAAATGGCGAAACCGTCCGGGCATATCTGGCCAAGAATTACCGATGGCGGGATATCGGCACCCATCAATCCTACCGCGCTGAAGTCCTTCGAACGATCATACCAGAGGCGTTTGACCGAGCTTTCGGCGCCATGCCGGAAAACAAACCGCAACAGACCCGTCTGGCCGGGGACGGATCGGACCGACGCTGGTATCGGCTATCGATAGGGCAACACTCTCTGATCATGGTGGATCATGGCCTCCGCGAAGGGAATGGGCTCCAGGAAGTTGATGCATTCATCGATATCGGCCGGCACCTTCATCGGCAACGAATCGCCGTTCCGGAATTGATCGCCTGGGACCGCTTCTCGGGCCTGGTTTTGATAAAAGACCTGGGAGACAATCACCTCCAGGCGGTGATCCGGAATGCGACCAATCCGGACCGAGTCGCGGCTATTTATCAACAGGTAATCGATGAATGGATTCGATTGGCAACAAAGGGGCATGACGGCTTTAATCCAGACTGGACCTATCAAACCCCGCGCTACGATGCAGCGCTGATCCTCGAAAAGGAATGTCGGTATTTCGTTGATGCGTTTTTAAACGGGTATCTGGGGATGGACAAGGCAACGACAAAATACCAAGCCGACTTTGTACACCTCGCCGGCCGGATAATGGCCCACGCCATCAACGGTTTAATCCATCGGGATTGCCAGTCCCGGAATATCATGGTGAAAGATGACCGGATTTACTTTATCGATTTTCAAGGGGCCAGATCCGGTCCGGTCCAATACGACCTGGCATCGTTGTTGATTGATCCTTATGTGGCACTGCCCGCCGGGATGCAGCGGCAGCTGTGTGGTTATGCATTCGAACAGCTGTCCCGGGTCACCGCCATCCACCGGCACCAATTTTTCGCCGGCTACCGATACTGTGCCCTTTCCCGCAACCTGCAGATTTTGGGCGCATTCGGATTTCTCACCCAGGTCAAGGGCAAACCCCACTTCAAAGCATACATCCCCGCGGCGATCCATTCGTTGGGACGTTGCCTCAACGCCTTCAAGCCGGATGAATTCCCGGCATTGAAGTCTGTTCTGGATTGTATTAAAATGGAAGGTATCAACCCCAAATCAAACCGAAGGAGCAGCACATGAAACCGATCAACATTATGGTTAACGGCATGCCGGGAAACATGGCCGTTAATATCGCCACCCATGCATTAAAAGATCCCCGATTCAACCTTGTACCGGCCTCCATGACCGGGCCGGAAATCACCGCAATCACTCATTTACTGCCCGATATGACTTGCCAGCTCATTGGGCCCGACAATGCCGATAATGATATCGGCGCCATTATTGAAAAATCCGCCCCCTTCATCTGCATCGATTATACCCATCCCAGCGCGGTGAATGCCAACGCCAAGTTTTACTGCCGCCACAACCTGCCCTTTGTCATGGGCACCACCGGCGGCGACCGAGACAAGCTGGTTCAAACGGCCGAGGGGTCAAGCATTTCGGCTGTTATCGCCCCCAATATGGCCAAGCAGATCGTCGGGTTCCAGGCAATGATGGCCCATGCCGCTGAAAATTTTCCCGGTCTTTTCAATGGGTATTCGCTTAAAGTAAAGGAAAGCCATCAGCACGGAAAAGCCGACACCAGTGGTACGGCCAAAGCCATGGTGGGATACTTTAATGACCTTGGAATGCCGTGTGCCTTAGAGGACATCGTCCAGCAGCGTGACCCCGAGCTGCAACAATCCGATTGGGGCATCCCAAAGGCGTATTTATCCGGTCACGCCTGGCATACCTATACGCTGACTTCCGGCGACGGCACCGTCCGTTTTGAATTTACCCATAATGTGAATGGTCGGGATATTTACCTGGGCGGAACACTCGATGCAGTGATATTTCTTTGGGGAAAACTCGGTCAGGGGATTACGGGAAACGTATTTAGCATGATTGACGTATTGAAGGGGTAAGTTAGTAATGCAGGGCCATCTTGTCCTTGCTGACCACTATCTGTTCAATGCCTTTGGGCAATTCGTACCAGTCGTTGATACTGCCCGGGGCTTCCCCGTAATACCGGGCCACAGCCACCAGGATTGCATCCAGGGTTTGGGGCGGCACCGCCTGACCATTTAAATACAATGATGACAAATCGATGCGGCCGCCGCCATCTTGGGATTTAAGCGTTCCATCAAAATCAAAGGACAGGTCAGATCCAAGAAGGGCCAGCAGATCAAAACCGCCCAGTTCAAACTTTACATTTCCCCGCACCCGGTTGTTCGCCAGCAACGATAGATCGAGTTTTTTGATGATGGGGTCTTTTTCCTGTGACAGACGGTAGGCGATATATGCGTTTAACTCTTTCTGGGTAATGGTGGCTTTTTGGGTGGCCTGTTTGTTCTTGTCGTTTTCTTTCGCCTCAATGGTTTTCAGGATATGCTGGACTTTCATTGCATCTGTGGTGGCCTGATCAATTCCACCTGCCAAGACAGGCACAAAAATTAGGACCACCAGCCACCCAAACAAAACCGTAAATCTTTTTCCAACACCCATTTTTTAGTCCCACCACTATAACCTGATTGGATTAGCAATAGACCCATGAAAATATCCATGGGTCCATTGTGGAGGATGTTAACCGCTTTAAGGCAGTATGTAAAGCAGAAGCGGTCAAAAGGTCACGGTTTCTACACGCACAAAACGCATCCACTGCAAGGGCAACGCTTCGAGGGTGCCCTTTTTCGATGCGGCGATATGGAAATGATGCGCCGGGATAGAAGACGATGTCGCCCTACCCCGGCCATCCGCATCGAACGGCTTATTTCACCTCTAATTTTAGAACGGCACCGTCTTTTTTCAAATATGACTGGCGCTTATCGATTACAACAGCAGGCTTGGTCCTTTCCGGTACGCCATCAATCCGAAAGGTACCGTCGTCGGACGTATAGGCCGTATATTCGGTACCTTTTACCCACACCCTGACAGCGGCCACACCGGGTTCTTTTTTATCATGGATCCCATCACCGTTAAGATCGTCAAATACCGCGCCTAAGATCCTTTTGTAGCGGATCAAACCGAAGTCCACCAGGTAGGTCTTGCCCGCATCCATCAACACGGTTTGAACCGTGTCCGTGGTGGACACTATATCCTCGGGCAAGGTACCCATATCAAGCCGCACCTGATAGATCCCCGGTAACAGCTTATCAAACCAGAAGGTACCGGTATTATCCGTATCCGTGGCCCGATTCTCGTCCAGGATTACCCGGATGCCGGCAAGCCCCTTGTCTCCCGGTTCCAGACGACCGTCCCCACCGCTGTCTAAGAAGATTCGGCCTTTTATCCGGTTAACAGCACCCAAGGCGACCTGTTCGTCATCTGTAATACCACACACGGCCGGGTCACCTCCATCCACGGGATGAAAACAATACCCGCCGGATTCGGCCCGATCCCGATGAATGCCATCGCGCATGGTGTCGTCTACCCGAGTCCTAAAGGTAATGATTACCGTTTCACCCATGGCCATATGGTCTATCGTCCAGGTTTGTGAGCGGCCGTTGATATGTGTATTAATAGGTCGCTCATCTACCCGGGCGCTGTTGGCGATGTAAGACAGTCCGGGTGGAAGGACGTTGCGCACCTTGACGCCATCCAAATCTCCGCAACCGGGACGATCTCCCAGTGCATTTTCGACGATGACTTTAAATATCAGGATATCACCTGTGTAAAGCAGTTCCCGATCAGTGAGAACCATCTCTACCGGTCGGACATGATCTACATCGCTACGATCACCGATCTGGGACAGGATATCTTGTTCAACCAGATGAGGTGTAAACGAAGATAAGCGGTTGGCCAGCTCAGCTTTTCGAACCGGATCGACCAATGGCATCAATCGGGCCAGGACACCGACAGTCAGGCCGATATCCTCGGCCGAATACATATACCGGGTGGTCCGGACCTGTTTAAGTGCCTCATGACGTTCTGCAGCTAGATATGTACCGATCCGCTTGGACCAGTACTGCCGGTCAAACGCGTTGAAACGATCCAGGGCCGCCTGGACCAGATCTGGCTGTGCCAGTACTTCAGCTGCCCGGATCAGTCCCAGGATCACTGCGGCTTTATCCGACAGACTCTCACGCGTGGCCGGTCCTTCCAGGGCTTCGTCCGGATGACCGGTGACCTTCCCATTTGTCAGGTAGGCAGCCAGCGCTTTAACCACGGCTTTAGTTCCAGGCTTACGCGAATAACCATCCGGCATCGCCTGGACCATCTGTCCGATGGTATCAGCCGCCAGGCCCGCATCGGCCAGGGACAGATCCCTGATACGACCTGAAGTATCCAAGTATTGCGTACGTATGGACGCCCATACATTTGACAACACGGTAACGGCCTTACCTTTCAACTCCGCGTAATCGGGTACCAACTCACTGGTAACATCATTCATCGACACGAAGTCACCCAACGCGCCCAATAACGAAATCCGGGCAAAGGCTGATTCGGATGGATCTGAAAAGAGTAGATCAAGCACCTTACCCGCGCTATCACGCACCAAAGTAAAGTGGGACGGCAGTTCCGAAAGACCTGCATCGGTAGCCGCTTTCAGGGCTTTTTCGATAAAGGCGATCTTGGCTGCCACGGAAAGACCGGTCACCTGGGATAAAAAGCCATCCAGGGCCGGATCGGCCGGGCTTTGGCCCTTGGCGACCGCTTCCATGAACTGTAGCTGTACTGTCAACGTTTGGGCCAGTCCCGCCAGACTTACCTGCTTATCGCTACCCCGGACATCCAACCCTTCGGATAACCCTTTCGGATAATCCGGCCAGCCACCAGAAAATTCCACATAGATCGGTGACAAGGCGTGGGGCAACTGGGTCAGACCGCTGCGCTCAGCTGCCTGCTTCAGCCAGTCGCTCAACGCTTGCTCCGGCGTTACACCGGCAGCTTGGGCCATCCGTGCTACCGGGGCGGAAAATACCAGCGGTATGCCGTTGCCAGATTGTACGGTCAGGCGCACCAGGCTTCCCCGGGCGGTTTCTGACAATGTCGTGGCAACATAGCCCGCCATGGACGGATCCGTAAAGAAAGCATCGTCTGTGATGCGACCCTGCTCGGCCAAAATCGGCGCTGCACGCATTAATTCGCTGGCAGCCAACATCCCGGCGGCAGTGGTGAACGCCTGACGCGGACCAATTTTAGGTAGCCGGATCGGCTCCAGGAACAACGGCTTTCTCGGCCCGAATCGTTCCATCTTAAAATCGATGCTGTCGGTTAAAGCCTGGAGTTTTGCAGCTTCCAGGGGAATGAAGTTCATCTGCACTTCAGACACCAGGACCGGTGCCAAATGGCGTCTCAAACCGGTTTCGATGATATCATCGCGATATCGCCGGCTAGGTACGGGAATCGGCCGACGAAGATTGGTAATTTCTCCCCGTCCACTGATCAGTCCCCGCGCACCTTCCAAGAGTAACCCCTGGTTTCCCCGTTGCTGGAGTTCGCCCTGGGCGACCACTGTTTCAAAAAATACACTCAGCTGGTCAAGCATCTTAACGCGCTGGTCAGCGTCCGCATGTACAACCAGCCGGCCAATACCGCCCACCACGGCACCCACGCCCTCGGGGGTGTAGGTTCCGGTCATGGGCCAGTCAGCGAGATCACGGAACATCCCGTGCTCAGCATCCCAGAGTTTTTCATTCATGAATGCGTATACCTGGCTTGCCGTGTTCAGGCCGTCTCTATGAACCAAAAGCGCCCGTAAAACCGCCGCTTGATTGGTTAGGGTCTTGGGACCCCGCTTGAGTTGATCCTTCTTAAGATGGTAACCGGGTGCAACCCCGCCGTCATCGGCCGTCAGTTTCTCGGCAATAAAGGCCGTATGTTTGACCAGGCGCTCTCCTGCCAGACTCGCCATGGGTAGATCAGAATTTTCACCGGCCAGGCTCGAAAGGGCCAGAGATGTCAGCATGGCATCTTTAGGTGCCACCACTTCCTGATCTGCATAAGTACCGGCATCGGCATCATACAACCGATCAAGGGTTGACCACACGATCCCGATCATCGCATCCAACTCGGCTGGGGGCTCAATTTCAACCCTGGCAAAGCTGGTTCGCATCCGTAAAAGCCCCCAGAGCAACGCTGCCTGGTCGGATAGCCGGATCTCATCAGATTTTACCTTGATGTCTATACCGGTCGATGATTGTTTCATCCGGTACGCATGGGCCACATAAGCGGCATCCGTATCGGCTTTTTGAATCAGGTCATTATGAATCAACTTCACTTTCTGTGACATGAGCCATGCCATAACTTTACCGGCGAATTGCTCAGTGGAATCTTTGCTGGTAATATACGCGGGTAACAGCTGGGCCTGGGCCGAAAGGGTCGTACCCCATACCAACGGCACTAGCGACTTATCCATCTGGGAGCGATCCCAGGATAAATCCCCCTTGGCAGGGTCTCCACCGTAAATCGGCATGCCGCCTGCAAATTCAATAACCAGCGGATTGAGGGTTGGCATCTGCGCCAATCCGGCATCTGCGGCCATCGCCTGCAGGATCTCTTTGGCCACCTGTTCCGGCGAAATGCCCTTGTCGGCAGCAGCGGCCCGGACATCCGGGCCAATAGCCATACCCAACCCCAGACCGGACTGCATCGTCATGTTGCCCACGTTAAAGGCGGCAAACATACCGGCCTTATCCGCAGTGCGCATATACCGTTTGGATATCAGGCCTTCACGATCCGGATCAATTCCTTCCGCTCGCAACCAGCCGGACAATTCTTCCTTGAATCCGGCAAACTCGGTCGCGGCGTACATGGAATTAAACGTATCCAGCCACACGGGTCCCTCCACCGGAATGATGTCCGGCGTCTTGGACGTAGTCACATGTTCAATTCTCAATGAGAGACAACACTCATCACCCCGGGATCCAGCGTTAAATGGAATGGGACTCATCCCGTTGGGCGCATCGATGATGATGGGCGGAAGCTGTGGGGGATTATCCGATGCAATGCCCAAATAATGACTTGGATCATCATTGGTAACATTATTGCCCACCGGATTACCGTTGGCATCCACCGGCGTACCATTTACCGTGGCGTTGTTCCTATACTGACCGGCCGTGGCAGTCCCCGATGCCGTACAAGTCATCGTGTCTCCCGGCTCCAGTGACGCCCTGGGGCAACTCACAGCGACACCCTGATCGTCGGTAACCATGATGCGGTCAAGTCGTATACTACCGGTGTTCGTTACCATATACGCCCAGATCACCGCATCTCCATCTCCAATTTGCGGACCCGTGGGCGTGTCCGCGTCCGCCCCATTGGTTGTCTTTTCCACATCGATACCTGGATCAAAACCAAAATAATGACTCGGATCCTCGTCTTCCACCGGTTCATCGATGGGATTACCTTGGTCATCTACCGGCACGCCGGTGACGGATGCAATATTCTCGTATGGCCCCAATTCAGATATTTCGGAGGCCGTACAAGTCATGGAAGCGCCGGCGGACAGGGTTTCACGTGGGCAATTAACGATTACGCCCTGGTTATCGGTCACTAAAATGTCCACCAAGGTCGTGTTTCCGGTGTTGGTCACCACATAGCTCCAAGTGATTCGATTGCCGATTAGTACATAGGGTCCCGGTGCTTCATCGGCATCTTCGCCATTGGTCGCCTTCTCTACATCAATGGACGGAACCGCGCCGAAGTAATGGCTGGGGTCCTCATCTGTCGGGCGCTCAATCGGGTTGCCCTGAAGGTCTACGATGGGTTCACCGTTCTCATCCACGGGCGTACCGACTACCGTGGCGATATTTTCATATTGTCCGGGAATTGAGGGGCCCACAAATTCACACGAGAAGTGCGCTCCCGGTGACAGGGTGGGAATTGGCCCTTCCCGGCATGTAACCGGTCCGATCACGCTGTCGTTAAGTTCGATATTGGCCAGGGACACATCTCCGGTATTGAAAATCACATAAATCCAGGAAACAGGATCGTCCACCAGAACGAAAGGACCGGTAGGTTCATCGGCATCCTCTCCGATGGTTCGCTTTTCAACGGCAATACTCGTGTTAATACTGCCCAGATAGTGACTGGGATCGGCATTCTCGACCTCGTCAATCGGATTGCCATTCTCATCGATGGCCGGGTTACCGTCTTCATCCACCGGTGTTGCGGTGACAGTGGCGTTGTTTTCGTATTGCCCGACCATAGCCACGCCTTCAACACTGCAAACAAACGTTTCACCCGGGGCAAGCTCGGGAATAGCACCTTCAATGCAATTGACAGGCCCCTCAACATCATCGTTAATGACGATAGCGGTCAAGATGGAGTTGCCGGTATTACGGATTTCATACGACCAGGTAATGGTTTCGCCGGCCGTAACCTCGGGACCGGTGGGCGTATCCGCGTCGGCGCCATTAGTTCTTTTCTCAATATCGATTCCCGGCCGGAAATATCCAAAGTAATGGCTGGGATCGGCATCTTCAATGGGTGGACCGGCGGGGTTACCGTTTTCGTCCACGGGTGTGGCTTGCACGGAGGCGTTATTTTCATACTGACCGGCCGAAGCCACTCCGGAATAGGTACAGGTAAAATAAGTATCCGGTGCCAAATTGGGGATGGGATCGACCTCATTACAGATGATACGCCCGATCTGATCGTCATTTAACACAACGTCTGTCAACGTTAAGTCACCGCTATTGTAAATCACATACGTCCAGGTGACAGAGTCACCCGCCAATATTTGCGGCCCGGTGGGCGTGTCGGCATCTTCGCCATCGGTGAGTTTCTCCAGCTCGATGCCGGCTGAAATACCATAATAGTGGCTGGGGTCGTCATCAGAAACGGGTCGATCCCCTGTGGGGTCGCCGTTTGCATCCACGGGTATCCCGGTTGCTTCGGCATTATTCTGATATTGACCGGCAACAGCCGTGCCACTTGCCGTACAGGTCATACTGGCGCCAATTGCCAATGCCGTCTGCGGGCATGTAATGATGCCAACGGGATCGTCCTCGAGTGTAATAGCCGCCAGATCTGTGTTTCCGGTGTTGGTGACCACATAGGTCCAGGTCACCGGGCCACCGGTATTAATGTAAGGTCCAGGGGTCGAATCGGCATCTTCCCCATTGGTGGTTTTCTCCACATGGATGGCCGGCTCGGTCGAGGTGTAGTAGTGGCTGGGATCGTCGTCGGTCACCGGATCTGGCGTGACCGAGTTGCCGTTCTCATCGACCACGGCTGGTGGTGTGCCGGTTACCGTGGCGATATTTTCGTATTCACCGGCCACGGCCGTGCCGGCGGCGGTACAGGCCATGGTGGCACCTGCCGCTAAAGTGATTTGACCGCCACAATCAACCGTCACCCCTTGACAGTCCGTCACGGTAACATTGGTCAGTTCCACGTTACCGGTATTGGTGACCTCGTAAGTCCATGAAACCGCGTCACCGATCGCCAGTTGCGATCCCGGTGCCGCATCCGCATCTTCACCATTGGTGTGCTTTTCGACTTCAACGGATGGCTCTATTCCAAAATAATGACTGGGATCGGTATCGGTGACATCCGGTATGGGATTACCATTCTCATCTGTGATGGGATTGCCATCCTCATCCACCGGCCGGCCATTTATCGTAACATTATTTTCATACTGCCCAGCCACGGCCGTACCTGTGGCGGTACAGGTCATTGAGGCACCCGGCGCCAGACTGGTTTGACCACTGCAATCGATAAAGGGTGTCTGATCGTCACCGAGGGTTATCTGATCCAGGGGCACATTACCGGTATTGGTCACCACATAGGTCCAGATAACGGCGTCTCCAACCGCCACATTGGGACCCGGTATCGTATCCGCGTTCTGCCCGTTGGTTGACTTTTCAACATCAATGGCGGGCTGGACACCGAAGTAGTGGCTGGGATCCGTGGCTTCTATTGGATCGCCCACCGGGTTGCCGTTCTCATCCACGGGTGTACCGGTAACCGTGGCGATATTCTCGTACTGCCCTGCGGTGACCGTACCTGTCGCTTCGCAAGTCATGGAAGCGCCGGCGGTCAGACTGGTTTGGGGACAGTTAACCGTCACCCCCTGGCTGTCCGTCACAACCACCGGATCCAGGGTTACATTGCCGCTGTTGATGACGACATAATTCCAGGTAACCGTATCCCCCACAAGAAGGGTGGGCCCGGTGGGGTCATCCGCGTCTTCTCCATTGGTGGATTTCTCCACACTCACACCCGGTTCCAGGGTGCCGGTGTAATGGCTGGGATCTTCATCCGTCACTGGCGGTCCCACCGGTGCCCCATTATCGTCAACCGGCGTTGCGCTGATACTGGCGATATTTTCATAAGGCCCTGCAGTTGCCGTCCCGGTAACATTACAGGTAAAGCTGATTCCGGGTTCAAGATCCGGGATGGCGCCTTCATTACAGGTTAATGGATCAATCTGGCTGTCACTTAATGAAATATTACTTAGAACTGTATTGCCGGTATTGGTAATGACATATTGCCAGGTAACCGCCCCACCGGTTTGGATTTCCGGTCCGGGTGCCACATCGGCATCCTCTCCATTGGTGGATTTCTCCACATCGATCCCTGGCTCGGTGGTGTTGAAGTAGTGACTGGGATCCGTGTCCTCTACCGGATCTCCCACCGGGCTGCCGAGGTCATCCACCGGATCGGCAGTGACGCTGGCGTTATTCTCGTACTGACCGGCAATCGCCGTTCCAACAACGGTACAGTAATGGAACTGACCCGGATCAAGATCCGGTATGCTGCCATCGCCTTCCTGGCAAACCACGGGGTCAATCTGGTCATCACTAAGCGCTATATTTGTCAGCCGGGTATTGCCGGCATTGAAGATAAAATAGGTCCAGGTGACCGGATCCCCTTCGGGAATAAACGGCCCGGAGGGCGCATCGGCACCCCAACTGTTGGTTGATTTTTCCAGCTCGATGGCCGGGGTAAACCCGATATAATGGCTGGGATTGGTATCAGTGACAGTCTCGGTAGTGGGATTGCCGTCTTGATCCACGGCCGTGCCGCTGACAGTGGTAATATTTTCATATCCCCCGGATTGGGCCGTACCCGTGGCAGTACAGGTTATACTGACCCCAGGTGCTAAATCTGTTTGCAGGCAGGCCACCGTAACACCCTGGCTGTCAACGATGGCGATGTTAACCAGATCAATATTACCCGTATTGGTAACGATATATTCCCATTTTACCGGAGCGCCTTCGATGAGCCGCGGCACATCGGCTCCGGCGGCATCATCGGCGTCCACTCCGTTGGTGTGCTTCTCCACATCAATCCCGGGGGATACCCCGAAATAATGACTGGGATCATCATCGCTCACGTCGGGTAATGGATTGCCATTGGAATCAATAATCGGATTGCCGCCATCGTCCACCGCCTTCCCGTAGTAGTGGCGGTATTATCGTATTGCCCTTCAGTAGCGGTACCGCTGGCCGTGCATAGCATGGAGCTGTTGGACGGCAAGGTACTCTGGGGGCAGTCCACCGTCACGTCACGGCTATCCGTTACACTGATCGAATCCAGGGGTGTATTGCCGGTATTAAAGACCTCGTAAGTCCAGGTGACCGGGTCCCCGGGTGTTATAAATGGGCCTGTAGGGGTATCCGCTTCTTCACCCTCGGTGTATTTTTCCACGGCAATAGCTGGAATTACACCAAAATAGTGGCTGGGATCCGCTGCTTCTACCGCCGGCAATGGATCACCGTTTTCATCCAGTGGTGTCCCCGTTGCCGTCGCCACGTTTTCGTACTGACCCTGTACAGCGGTGCCAGTGGCCGTGCAGTCCATACTCGCCCCAGGAACCAATGTACTTCCCGGACAGGTAACCGTCACACCCTGATCGTCAACAACGGTAACATCGGTTAGCGGGATATTACCCGTATTGGTAACCACGTAAGTCCAGGCAACCGCATCATCCACGACAACGTATAGCCCGGGCGCATCATCGGCATCATCCCCATTGGTGCTTTTTTCTACCGTTATTCCGGGCTCGTACCCGAAGTAATGACTGGGATCATCACCGGTTACCGCCGGTCCCGTCGGCACGCCATTTTCATCCACGGGTCTGCCCGTTACCGTGGCCTGGTTCTCGTATTGTCCGCGTTGTGCCATGCCCAGCACGGAGCATGAAAAATAGTCATCGGGCTGAATGACGGGAATGGGACCCTCCCGGCAGGTAATAAGACCGAGCACGTCATCCTGTAACGCAATATCACCCAGTGGCACATTCCCTGTATTATAAATCACATAGGTCCAGGTGACTTGCCCGTCGACCGGAATATAAGGGCCGGTGGGATCATCGGCATTCGAACCGTTCGTCAGTTTTTCAAGGTCGATGGCCGGATTGAAAAGACCGACGTAGTGGCTGGGATCACCGTCGGTTATCGGTCCTCCCAGCGGCGTGCCGTTTTGGTCAACCGGCTGTCCGCTGACAGTGGCGATATTTTCGTACTGCCCCTGGGCGGCCGTCCCCGTGGCGGTACAGGTCATGGATTCTCCAGCCGAAAGCGTTGTCCGGCCTCCGCAGTCCACGGTAACGCCCTGATTATCGGTGACAACAACATCCGTTAAATTCACATCACCGGTATTGGTAACCGTATACGCCCAGATGACGGCCGCGCCCAGATCGATCTGAGGTGCGGTGGAGTAATCGGCCTCGTCGGCATCCACCGAATTGGTAGATTTTTCAACTTCAATCGCCGCATTGAATGTACCCAGGTAATGGCTGGGATCGTCGTCACTGACATCGGGTAGCGGATTGCCGGTCTCATCAACAATCGGATCGCCGTTTTCATCTACCGGTGCCGCCGTCACCGTTGCCAGGTTGGCATACGGTCCTATCGCGGCATCACCCTCGGTTGAGCAGATAAATCGCTCGCCAGGTGCCAGATCGGGTATGGAGCCTTCCTGGCAGGTGACCGTACCCAGCTGATCATCAGTGATCACGGGATGAGCTAAGGTAATCGTGCCTGAGTTATAAATGGAGAAGGTCCATATCACCGTATCACCATGGGGAACTTCGGGGCCGGTGGGCGTATCCGCGTCTTCACCATTGGTAAATTTTTCAAGCGTTATGGCGGGGCTGACGCCCTGGTAGTGACTGGGATCATCATCGCTCACCGCCATGGGATCGCCATTTTTATCCGTTAACGGAATACCGTTTTCATCCACCGGCGTACCAGTGACAGTCGCGGTATTTTCATACTGCCCGGCAACCGCCATTCCGGTGGCGGTGCAGGTCATGGCTTCACCCTGGACCAGTGTATCCTGGGGACAGGTGATCGAGCCCTCGACACTGTCGACGAGCTGGATACCAATGAGATCGGCATTGCCCGTATTGGTTACAATATAGGTCCAGGTGACATTAGCGCCGACCACAATATTGGATCCGTAAGGCGTATCCGCATCTTCACCATTGGTGAGTTTTTCAACGTGGATCGCCGGTTCAGTGGGAACATAATAATGGCTCGGATCTTCATCCGCCACCGGATCGGGTGTGACCGAATTACCATTCTCGTCGGTCACCACCGGTGGCTGTCCGCTAATTGTGGCGATGTTTTCGTATTCTCCGGGCACAGCTGTGCCCGTCGCCGTACAGGTCATGGATGCACCAGCGGCCAAAATTATCTGCCCTCCGCAATCCACAGTAACACCCTGGCTATCGCTAACCACGACGTTGGTAAGATCCACATTACCGCTATTGATCACCACATAGGTCCAGGTAACGCCATTGCCGTCCGCCAACCTCGGCCCCGGCCCCTCGTCGGCATCATCGCCGTTGGTAGCCTTTTCCACATCAATGGAAGCTTCGACGCCGAAATAATGGCTGGGATCGGTGTCGGTAACATCAGCCATGGGATTGCCGTTGCTGTCGGTGATCGGATCACCATTTTCGTCCGCCGGGGTGGCATCAACGCTGGCCGTGTTCTCATACTGACCAGCGGTAGCAGTACCGAAAACCGTACATGTAAAACTTTCACCCGGGGCCAAGTCGGAAATGGGGCCTTCCTGGCAGGTCATGTTTCCCAGCCTTCGGTGTATTTTTCCACCGAAATATCCGGCCGCGCGCCGAAATAGTGGCTGAAATCCTCATCGGTCACCGGATCGCCGACGGGAGTGCCGCCGGCATCCACCGGTGTACCGTTAACGGTGGCCAAGTTTTCATATTGATCGGCCATGGCGGTGCCGGTAGCCGTACAGGTCATGGACGCACCCGGATCAAGGACGGATTCGGGACACGTCACCGTTACCCCCTGGTCATCCGTAACCGCAATAGACTCGATCCGTGTATCACCCGTATTGGTGACGACATAGGTCCAGTTCACAGTTCCATCCAGCGGCACATAGGGGCCGGGAGCCGTATCGGCATCTTCTTCCACGGTGGGACTATCAGGATCCTGGGCGTTGGTGGCCTTTTCTATATCGATAGAAGGATTAACGCCGAAATAGTGACTAGGGTCCTCGGCCGTGACGTCAGGGCCATTGGGCGGCGTGCCGTTAACGGTGGCCAGGTTCTCGTATTGACCGGCTACCGCCGTACCCGTGGCCGTACACGTCATGGATTCGCCGGGTTGCAGCGCATCTTGCGGGCAACTGACGGTTACGGTAGCGTCACTGTCAGCCACCGATAAGTTACTAAGTGCGCTCGTGCCGGCATTATACACCAGGTATGTCCGGTAATCATTTCACCCTGAGCCACAATGGGACCGGCGGGTGGATCACCGGCGCCGATGGGATAGGGATCATCTGCATCCTCACCATTGGTGAATTTTTCCACGGTTATACCGGTCAGCGGACAGGCACCCAGGCTCTGGGCCGCATCACAGCCCCAAAGGGCACGAACACTGTTCGTACCGCGCTCATTGCACTGGCCCGGCTGGTCGGAAGCCAGAGCCACGGTCACGGTAACTGCGACACCGGCACCCGCGGCCAGTTCTCCAGCCGTTCCGTCGCCATCTTCGTCGGTGAGCCCGAGCGCAGCGCCTTCCCAGGTAACGGTGTTGGTGGCACCATCGAAGCTGCCGCCATGACTGGCAGAGATAAAGGTAAAATTGAGGGCATCGATCTGGTCCACAAGGCTGAAGTTGGGCGCCCAGGAATTACCGGTGTTGGTAGCGGTAATGTTCCAAACCACATCCTGGCCGAGCACTGCCGGTGTAGACCCGGGGGTTTTAGTAATCGTGATCTCCGGGCGATTTTCCGCCAATAGCTTTCCCTGCCGCTTTAAAAGAATGATGGTTTCACATTGCCCGGCTGGTTCCGTGGGACACGGAATGGCCGAAACATAACGGATCATGGTATAATTAAAATGCGCGTCCCGGGCACAATTACGGTCACCGCGATATTGGAATTGGATTTCGCCACCACTTAAGGGCGGCAAATCATCTATATCCCAAATCAGCACTTCCTGCCCGTCGGAAAACCCGGCCGGAAAGATAATGGTTTCACCGTTATGAATCACTCCGCCGGTGGCATCGTCATAACAATACACGGCCGGATCGGCAGTGGAAGTGCCACCGCCGACCGGTTGAGCCGAGGCGGTCCCTGGTACATAATGGACCCCGGGCGACAAGACATGCATAGCCAGTACACGACTGGCATTTTGTTCTGGTGGCGGGTCGCCGGAAGGAGCCGCATTTTCAAAAGTAATTGCGCCCTGGGCCGGATGACAGCCGTCTGCTTCCAAAGCTTCCAGCGTTGTCTCGAGCGTTTCAAACCGGGCCTGGCCGGTAATGCCTAGAATAATCGGCGGTGACACCTGCTGCTGATTTATTTCAACCCCACAAGGACCGTGAACAGTGCCGTCCACAACGGTACTGAATCCATCCTGATAGTTGCAATTGGTGCTAAAATTGTATGAAATTTCCAACAATCCGCTGGGATCTACGATCAGGTTGGGGCAGACAACGGGATCACTAAAATCCCAGGTTAGCACTAGTCGTTCGTTAACACCCGATCCGATAGTGCTTTGCACCGGCACAAGTGTACAGGCCGGGTCGGAAAAAGGGGTCCCATCGATGGTAAAAGTAGTCGATCCGTCAATAAATTCAAATCCAGGCGGCAATGTATCCACAATTCTGATATTGCGATTATCCGTTTCACCGGTATTCAATACCCGAATAGTCATTGTATTTTCAATGCAAAGTGCAATGGAGTCCGGTACAATTTTTTCAAGCTGATACCGGGTCTCCAACAATTCGATCGTTGTTTCCACAGGTTCGGTGGTTTGACAGGCATCGGCCAGCGAATTTTCAAACGCATCCGAAGAGCTGGTATCCATGGACTCACACGCCCATCCGGCAATCAATTGTTCGGCCAGTTCCTGACCACCAAAACCGGTGTCGCACGCATCGCCATCGTTATTGGTATCCCGCAGGCGTGCGGTGACATTCAAGATGACCTGGCCGCTTAAAGGCGCCAAATCACCCACCTCCACATAAAAACGGTTGCCGTTATCAAAAATTGCCCCGGTCACACCGCCC
>Ga0056107_100075_pt1 | contig 18262 bp, 15 predicted proteins | sample WorMetcrassitun2_FD_77006 | JGI IMG/M metagenome (GOLD analysis project Ga0056107, IMG submission 77006) | Marine gutless worms symbiont microbial communities from Max Planck institute for Marine Microbiology, Germany - Olavius crassitunicatus.2 ...
GATGCAGTCTTCTAGCATAGCTAGAACTAAGTCTATTGCACTATGGCCGAATTGACTCATAGCTAACTATAATCCCACGTTGATCCAATAAGTCTTTAGTATCTCGATGACTCAAACTAAATCAATAATAAAGCCATACTGTATATTGGATAATTTCAACTGGGAATCGGTATCTTTATGTACCTGTTTGCATTAATCATTCGGGGGTTGTCGCTGAATGAGCTTTAATTTGATAGTGTCTAAGGGACGCGTCCAATCTGATTTGTACTAACATGATTATTATGACTTATTGTATATGAAAGTAGCTACCAGACAGGAAAACTTTGAAGATAGAAAGAAGTATCCTCGTCTAAAAATATCGCTCCCGATCAATGTTTATTATCAGAAAAAGAACTATGTCGATGCCTGCGTCCATGATATTTTCTAGGATGGAGTGCAGATCCGATGTAGCAAGGAAAATGCTCAGTATCTTCGCTTTAGAAAGCAGCTTTCAGTATTTATTCGGTTTAGTCTACCGACAAGTAATGAAGGACTTTTGCTTAAAGGTAAAATTTGTTATCTGAAATTTGTTATCTGATTTTATCAGCAGACGAGCCGAATGCTGAAGCCGTTTTCGACGTAAAATTTAGCCTGTTTAAAGGCGATAGCAGAAAAGTATTGGGGCACTTTATTTTATAAGAAAATGGAAGCCTAGCAAGGGGCTAGGAATCATTAAGCTTATGTGCTTGAAGTCACAGAACGATTCAAAATGAACTTATAGAAAAGGAGTATTGCTACTAGCAACCAGAAAGAAGCTAGCCAACCATTCAAGCGATCATAGGCGTTTACTAAGAACTCATACGGGCTTCCAGGGTGAAAGTCCGTAGAGTAAGAGATAATTTTATTAATGGTGACAATACCCGCGTGCAAGCCAATACATGGAATAAGGCTATTGCTATGAATGCGTATCAGACTTAGCAAGATGCCAAGCAGGAACAATGTAACGAATGAGTCGATAATCAATGGATCTATAAATTTATAAAATCCGTCGAATATAATATATAGGCTCGCGAAGACATTCAAGCTCTCATATTTTGGAATTTCCGCAAAGTCTATGAAATGCACGGCGGCATAAAGTATCGAACTGGCCGTCACTGCCGTTAAAATATTAGAATATTTTTTTAAGCCACTTATAATCGCGCCTCGATAGGTTGTTTCCTCAATGAGGCCAACCAGCAGGCCACCTACGAGAGCTTTAACGACGGCTAGTAAGAATGCTACCGCACCATTGGCAAGGTCCGGATCTACTTGCCGCATACCGAATACAGTTAAACATAGCTCTACGGTTAAAAGAATAACTGCACCAAATAAGAAGCTTTGTATGAATGGGCCCTGCTGTTTTGCCAGGCTATAGAGCTTTCCGGTTTCCTGATTAATTCTAAGGTAATAAATGCTCAATCCCAATGCTGTCAACACGATAGTATAGTGCACCGCTTTATCGAGCGTGATGTCTGAGAATAATGAAAAAAATAGATAGACCGGACAAGACAATAAAGCGTCAGCAAACAAGATCGCTGCGATCATTAAAATGAAAAGGAATATGACTCGCAATGTAATGGTAAAAAATTTTTGCGAGTAGTGTACACGATTTCGTATAGTGACTAGCAGCTTATATTGTAATACTTGCTCGAAATCAGCGAGTTAATTTCATATCCCGTTCCATTTTTAATTCCTGTTCAAAGAACACTAAACGGGCCTGTAATTTTTCCTGTTGATAGTAGTTAGGTCTGGGGTTTCGCTGTCGCAGTATCTGATTCAGTTGTGAAATAGCGACGCTGGTTTCACCAGACAAATAATAATACTCAGCACTAGCCATTCCCGATTCAATAGGGTTGCCTGCTTCAGCTTCAGCACGGGTAAGGTATTCGAAGTAGGTTAAATCAGCTTCCGCATATGTGCCGTATTTCTCTAGTATCTGTTTGGCTTTCTCTGGTTGTCGATTTTGCAGCAAAGCTTCGGTGTAGGACAATACTATCGGACGGTAGTCGGGGCAAATATTTAACATATCCGTGTAGATTTCCAGTGCCCTAGAAAAATTTTTCCGTTGTACTTCTAAATTGGCTGTCGCTAGAAGATAAGATATGTTCTCTGGGTCCTTGACAAGTAGTGATTGCAGATGTTCGTGGGCATTATCGTAATTTCCAGCTGCTGTTTGGGCAAGAGCGTAACCATATTTTGTGGGGAGGTAATCATTTCCATATTTATCCTCATTAAGCTTCTTCTTGAAGAAGGCAGCTGTCTGGAGAGGATCTTTGCTTGTCATTACTGTTAGTTTTGCCTTGATAAAAGGAAAACTCCGGCTCTCCTGGTATTTAATGTCGATAGGGTAGGTTTCAGATCGGATGCGGGCATTGGATATACGATTCGCTGTCAATGGGTGGGTGCGTAAAAATTCCGGTGCATTAGCTGCATAACGCGAATTTTTATGTAATTTTTCAAAAAATGTTGGCATCCCCCGAGGGTTAAATTCGGCCTTGGATAACAAGCGCATACCGATACGGTCTGCCTCTTCCTCGTTACCGTTGGTGAAGTTTATTTGTGTTTGCACTGCAACTCCCTGTACCACTACCAGGGCCGCTTGTCCCGCTTCAGCGTTTTGTGTAGCAACCAATATTGCTCCTAGCATGGCTGCCATCATGGGAATATTTATTTTCGATTGCATCTCGAATGAGTGGGCCATATGTCTTTGCGTAACATGGGTAACTTCGTGCGCCATAACTCCGGCTAGTTCGCTTTCATAATCCGAATTTAGAATTACTCCACTATTGATACCAACAATTCCTCCTGGTGCAGCGAAGGCATTAATTGCCGGATCATTGATCACAAAGAATGTAAAAGCTTGGGTATTATTATCACTTTGGGATACCAGACGATAACCGATAGAGCGGATGTAGGTCTCTATTTCCGGATCGGTGATGACATTGGCCTGTTTTCTTACCTGACTTAGAAATGCCTGTCCAAGTCTGCGTTCAAATTCCGGTGATAGTATTGCGCTAGAAGAATCTCCCAAATCAGGCAGGTTCAATGGTGTATCAGCCTGTGTGTTTGTGGAAAAGACATACAGGGCAAATAATATGATGTGAAAGATTCTCACTGTTAAAGGCTTCCTGTTTTGGTTCATATTAAAGTCGAACATAATTAATCTCGCAAGTTTCTGTCGCTCTCCCGTTGCATGAACATATTTTATCTTATTATTTTATCTTATAATGAGGTAACTAGTACGAGGCTTTATTGTTGTTTATTCAAAAAAAGTAACAAATATTATCTGCTAATTTATTATCATGGCTGATATTTAAACATTAATATTGGTAAATTATTCTTTCCAGATGAGGGTAAGGAACTATATAGAAATACGCTTGTAATTCTAAAACCTCTGTGATTCGTCGTCGACAATGATGCGTCACTAAAATGATGCGTCACTAAAATGTATGCTTAAGTATTGTTCAAGAGTTTGTCATGAAAATCAGAAGAAAATCATAATGTCGCTCAGAAGAAAATCATAATGTCGCAAGGTAAAAACGCTTTTTATGCACAATCCGGTGGTGTAACAGCGGTAATTAACGCATCTGCTTACGGAGTAATCGAAACCGCACGTCAGCATCCAGACAAAATTCTCAATGTCTATGCTGGTCGAAACGGCATTATTGGCGCCCTGACTGAGAATTTAATCGATACAAGTAAGGAAAGTAATGAAGCAATTGCCGGACTACGTCATACACCGTCTGGGGCGTTTGGTTCCTGTCGTTATAAATTGAAAGGCCTGGAAGAAAATAAGTTCGAATATGAACGCTTAATTGAAGTCTTCATGGCGCACAATATTGGTTATTTTTTTTACAATGGTGGTGGTGATTCTGCTGATACTTGTCATAAGATATCCCAATTATCAGAGAATATGGGTTTTTCGATCCAGGTCATTCATGTTCCTAAAACGGCGGACAATGATTTACCACTTACCGATACCTGCCCGGGTTTTGGATCGGTTGCTAAATATATTGCCGTATCTACCCGGGAAGCCTCTTATGATGTGAAGTCCATGGCACTTACCTCAACTAAGGTATTTGTATTAGAGGTAATGGGGCGTCATGCTGGCTGGATAGCTGCTGCTGGTGGGCTCGCGACGGATGATCAAAACGATATTCCTGTTGTTATTCTGTTTCCTGAAGTGGAGTTTGATCAAGAGCACTTTCTAGGTAGAGTAAAGGAATGTGTGGATAGTCATGGATATTGCACAATTGTAGTGTCAGAAGGGACAAAATGGCCAGATGGTAAATTTCTTGCGGAACAAGATAGTCTGGATGCCTTTGGACACGCGCAACTAGGTGGCGCTGCTCCCGTCGTTGCGAACATGATTAAGGACACCTATGGATATAAATACCATTGGGCTATAGCTGATTACTTGCAAAGATCGGCCCGACATATTGCTTCTGCCACAGATGTAGAACAAGCCTACGCTGTTGGTAAAACAGCAGTTGAACTCGCTGTAGCTGGAGAGACTGCCAGGATGGTGACTATTGAAAGGAAATCTGATGATCCATACAAATGGGTAGTTGGTCACGCCGCCATTGCAGATGTTGCTAACGTAGAGAAATTTATGCCGAGATCATTTATCACGGAAGATGGTTTTGGTATTACTCAAGCGTGTCGTCGCTACCTTCAACCACTCATCATGGGTGAGGAATATCCACCGTACAGCAATGGGATGCCAACATACATTCAACTAATCAATTCACCGGTGGAGAAAAAGCTCAATACAGTATTTGAGCTAAATTAGATAAAAATGCAATCAAAAACTAGTTTTCCCGTCGCCAGATAAGTAAACTAAGTGTAATTTTTTAGTCGGGGCATTTGTGCTCCTGTTTTTTGTACGATTTCCAATTATAAATACTACTTCCCAGAGGGATGTAAGAATGTCACCATTAATGATTACCCTGCTGTGTGGAGGTCTGGCCATCGTTTATGGTATCTGGTCTACACGCTGGATTTTGGCTCAACCGGAAGGAAATGAGCGCATGCGAGAGATCGCTAGCGCAATCCAACAAGGTGCTGGCGCTTATCTGAACCGTCAATACTCCACTATTAGTATTGTTGGCGTTGTGTTATTCCTGACCCTGGGTATTGCTCTGGATTGGGTTACTGCCATCGGCTTTTTAATTGGTGCTGTTTTCTCCGGTGCGGCCGGTTATATTGGTATGAATGTTTCCGTGCGTTCAAACTTGCGAACTGCTGAGGCTGCAAATAAAGGTATTAATGCTGCCCTGCAAGTTGCCTTTCGTGGTGGTGCCATCACCGGTATGCTGGTCGTTGGCCTTGGTTTGCTGAGTGTTGCCGGTTACTACGCCATTCTCACTAGTATGGGCCACGATACTTCTGACACGCTTCATGCGCTGGTGGGACTTGGTTTTGGTGGATCTCTAATTTCCATCTTCGCTCGACTCGGTGGAGGAATCTTTACCAAGGGTGCTGATATTGGTGCTGATCTGGTGGGTAAGATAGAAGCTGGTATTCCTGAAGATGATCCACGTAATCCTGCTGTAATTGCTGACAACGTAGGCGATAATGTTGGTGACTGCGCTGGAATGGCGGCAGATTTGTTTGAGACCTACGCAGTGACAGTTATTGCCACCATGTTGTTAGGCAGCCTGTTGTTTGCCGAAGGCGATACCAGCGGGGTAATATATCCCCTGGTACTGGGCGGGGTTTCTATTGTTGCCTCAGTGATTGGTACCTTTTTTGTAAAGTCCAGTGAGGGTGGTAGTGTCATGGGTGCGCTCTATCGTGGCCTTATTGTTGCGGCGGTGCTGGCAATAATAGCTTTCTATCCGATTACTACAATGATACTCGGTGATGCTGTGACTATCGATGGACAGACTGTTTCCAGTGTGTCCATCTTTTTTACAGCTATTATCGGTCTCGCATTGACAGCGGCTTTGGTTTGGATCACTGAATACTACACCGGAACCGAATACGGACCAGTAAAACACGTTGCAGAATCTTCAGCTTTTGGTGATGCCTCGAATATTATTGCTGGAATAAGCGTCTCTATGAAGGCTACTGCCATGCCGGTAATTGTAATCTGTGCAAGCATTTATGGATCTTATGAACTTGCCGGTTTGTATGGCATCGCCATCGCAGCGACTTCCATGTTATCCATGACGGGAATTATTGTTGCCCTGGATGCCTTTGGTCCAATTACCGACAATGCTGGTGGTGTTGCGGAAATGGCTGAACTGGACGAAAAGATCCGTAATATTACCGATCTACTTGATACCGTAGGTAACACAACTAAAGCGGTAACGAAGGGATACGCTATTGGTTCTGCGGCCCTCGCCGCCTTAGTGCTGTTTACTGATTACACAAATGTACTTGAAGTTTCTATGAGGGAGAATGGCGTTTTAGCCTTAAATAAGAATGTACAATTCCTTCTATCCGATCCAGTAGTTATTATTGGTTTGTTTATTGGTGGCATGGTGCCCTATTTGTTTGCAGCTATAAGTATGGAAGCGGTCGGACGTGCGGCAAACTCTGTTATTGAAGAAGTACGCTGTCAGTTCAGGGAGATCAATGGTATTATGGACGGGACCGTTAAACCGGATTATTCACGCGCCGTAGATCTCCTAACTAAGGCTGCCATCAAGGAAATGATCATTCCATCTTTGCTTCCTGTGCTAGTCCCCGTGATTGTTGGCGTCGTGCTTGGCCCCATTGCCCTGGGAGGGTTGTTGCTAGGGACCATTATTACCGGCCTATTTGTCGCTATTTCCATGACCACCGGTGGAGGTACCTGGGACAATGCGAAGAAATACATCGAAGATGGCAACGTTGGCGGAAAAGGTACTGAGGCCCATAAGGCAGCCGTAACAGGTGATACTGTTGGTGATCCATATAAAGATACAGCTGGACCTGCAGTTAACCCCTTAATCAAAATCATCAATATTGTTGCACTACTAATAGTACCTTTGATTTGATTGTACTGCGGTAGAAGTTATAAGAAGGCGGACACGCGCCTTAAGACGCGTTTTTTTATGTACAGGAATACTGTGTGCCGCAGACGCAGGGATGCACCTGAGCGGCGAGGTACAGGATGTACCAATGTCGTGAGACGCCTATAGGGACATATAGGCGGTGAGTGGGGCAAACACGGACGCGGATGGTGGACGACTCCAAGGAAGGAAGAGGTAGGGCACGCCGGGGGGGGGGGAACTGTCGGTAAAAATGAATTCGACGCAACCAAGCCCATAGATTCAAATAATAAGTGTATAGTTTATGGGAATCTCCTTAGTCCTCAATGACCTATGCCATGCATATTCTTCTCCCACTTATCCACAGGTGTCGTTTTAATAGTTTTTTTACACTAAAGTAGTGTTTTCTATAGGCGATAAAAAACAAGAAGTAATTAATAAAATATATATCAAATCAAAGGATAATAGTAATGTAAAGCTTACTCTCGAAATTTTCGTTGTCATGGCGGATTGTCATTCTTAACAGCCTCTGTTTACTTACAGTTGATGGATTACTGGCGGGACTTTCCATTTACAAGTCAATGGAAAGTCATGGTCTTGTCCAAACTAAAACAATGGCCTTGCTTTCCACTCAGGCGAAACAACAGGTCAGTGCCATAAACCGTATGATTGGTAATATGGAGAAAGAGCACCTTCGTTCACAACTAGCGGATCTAATTCGATCGACGCTTAGTGAAAATCTAGAATTTATTGGTATCCGGTCATTTTGGGAGCCAAATAAAATTGATGGAGCAGATAGAGATTTTGTTGATAACGCTGAGTCTGGTTCTAACGAAACCGGTAGATTTGCATTTAACATCTACTTCGATGACCAGGGTAATTTAATTGAAAACACTACGTCGGAATTTTTAGTCGAAGCCTTTGTTAATGTTGCAGAGGGCGCAGACTATAGTGCTTATAGTTGCTCAATCGTTACTGGGAATTCACACATATTTGGTTCTGATGAACTGGAAATCGACATTGATTTTAATACAGGTTATACCATCAATATTGCAACCGCCTCAATCTCGATTTTTAATGATGGAGACTATGCAGGCAATACCGGAATTGATCTCTCAATCGATAAGTTAAGCAATTTGCTATCAGAATCGAACCATGGTCTTTACCAGGACCAGGGTAAGATGACTATTATTGGTAGTTTTAACAAGACAGCAGGTGATAGTACTGACACGTCACTATCTTGGCAAAGTCTTGGTAATCTTTGGTCAGAATCATCTGCTTGGGTTAATAAAGTACTACAATCTGGTGGATTGGCAATAAATCTAGATGATGCATCAAGTGCCTATTACATAGTATTGCCTTTCGAGCCTATCGTCGGAACTGATCGTTGGAGCATCCTCTATAACATTCCAAAGTCTGCCGTTCTCGCGGTGAGGTAACGATACTGGATTCAGGGCTAACCAGCGAGCTTTACAAGAACGTTACAATGCAAGTTATTACTTGTTTAATAATTGCTTTAATCGAACTTTTTATTATTTATGTTAATGCCAGAAGTATCGTTAAGCCAATTCTGAATATAACGTATATGTTAAAGGAAATTGTTCAAGGGGAAGGAGATTTGACCAAACGACTAAAAACTAGTGGCAACGATGAGTTATCGACATTGACTAATTGGTTCAATCAGTTTCTTGATCAGTTGCAGAATCTGGTAGGCAGTATTGCAAATACAACTCACGGTCTGGATGCAAGTACTGGGGAAAACTTTAATGTTGCAAATGAGACTCAAGCGCAAATAAGTCAGCAACTCAGAGAGATCGATCAGGCTGTCACTGCTGTACATGAAATGGTCGTAACTTCACAGGAGATTGTCAAGAATACCTCTGATACAGCTGATCGCGCAAAATCCGCAGATGTTACTGCCAAGCAGGGTTTGAAAGATGTTCACGATACGACCGAACATATTAACAGTCTGGCAAATGGTCTGGATTCAACAGTAGAGGTTATCAATACCCTTACACAAAATAGCACAAGCATAAGCAGCGTCATAACTAGCGCTAAATGTAGCTATCGAGTCCGCTCGAGCCGGTGAGCATGGTCTGGGGTCCACTGTGGTGGCTGATGAAGTCCGTTTACTTGCGCAGCGAACGCAAAAATCAACCCACGAAATACAGATGATGATTGAAGGGTTAAGTAGCGAGACGGATCAGGTGGCTAAAATCGTTTCTGACAACCAGAACAATGCTAGAGAAATTGTTGATCTTGCAACGGGGGCGGGGAGAGGCAATAAGTGAGATGGCCGGCACAGTGTCGCACATCAGTGAAATGAGCATTCAGATTGCTGCTGCAGTTGAGCAGCAAAGTTGTACTACTGAAGGGATTAATAGAAATATCGCTGCGATTGGTATTGTTGCTGAAGGGGTGGAGAAAAGTTGTAGTAAGGTTAAGGAATCCGGTAAGTACTGTATCTCAACTCGCAGCAGAGCTGGAAACACTGGTGAGCAAATTTAAAATTGCTTGATATAGTAAGTTTGAGAATCGTAATATAGGCGTTTAAGTAGAGAGGTAGTAGATATGAATATTTTGAAAGGGGTCTTATACATATTTTCGTTATTCATTTCACTTTCGAGTGTATGCATGGCAGCGGTAGATAGTTCCTGGTTGATGGGAGTATGAGAGCTAAGCGATAAATCGAAGACAGAATTTTTAGAATTCAAAGGTAAAAAAAATTCCTATCGAACTTTCTTGTACACCATCAAAAGATATACTGACCAGCGCCTTATCAGCTACCGGGAAAACTGTCAGTTACACGAAGAAATAATAATTGAGCAGGCGGAGTCAACGGCAAGCTACAAAATATCCAGAGATGAAAAGTAATTGCATTAATCTCTAATACATAAGCGTGCGTCGATGATCAATATATGTATAAAATACATAGGTGTATATCCCTGTTATTCGTTCTATTATGTTCTTTAATAGTTGCCTGGTTTCAGGCCCATAACAGCTGAATAACTACCCTCCAGCTTGCTTATAAAAGCCGCAGCTTTACCTTGAATACCACAAGGGCACCTGCATTATCGAATGGCTCTTCAGTATCGCAATATTGCTCGCATTCTGTGGTGCTCAGGTGTTTAAACGAGGCATTGTTGATATTTAACTCTATTCGCTCATTATCATCTATTAAAGCAACTGCTGAGAAGACCTGATGTGTCTTGCCAGATAGATTCATCAACATATTTGTCGCTGTTGCGCGGTCTTCAGGTTTTCCTAGAATTTTATCTTCACTAACAACTTCTGTATCAAACGCCAGCACGGGCAAAGTAGTATTGAACTTAATCTTGCCGGCCCGGGCTTTTTCTACCGCTAATCGGCTGACATATTCGGTCGTTGATTCCTCGCCATTCCAGCTTTCATCTATATCAATAACTTCAAGCTCAATTCTCAACTGTTGAAGTAGTTGTTTACGGCGAGGAGATTTGGATGCGAGATAGATCATTCTTACCTATTCGCGATGGTAAGAATGATTAGTCAGGATGCTCCAGGCTCGGTAGACTTGTTCAACAAGTATTATCCTGACCAATTGATGTTGCATTGTAAAATTTGAGAGTGCCCAGGACTCATTAACTTTCGCTACAAGTTCGTGGTCAATACCATCAGCGTTACCGATAATGAAAGAAATATTTTGTTTCTCTAAATTTCATAAATTGATTTTTTTCAGAGAATTTCTTCGTATTGTGTTACTTGCTTTTTTCATCTAGTGTGATATAAAAATCACCCTCAGGAATTACCGATAGAATACGTTTACTCTCTTTCGCAAGAATTTCCTTGCTGCTAGTAGATTTATGGGGTTTCTCTGGAGTGAGATCTTTGAAGGTTGCTGATAATTCAGACAGTAGCCGCTTTTGGTATTCCTCAACACCATGACGTATCCAATCTTCAGTTTTTTTTACAGACGATGATTATGGTGATCTTCACTGCAGCTCGATCTTGTTTCTAAAATGAATATGGTACGGATCAAGAAGATTCTACTTCTTGTATATCGGTGGTCCACAGTTTTTCTAGCTGATAATAGGCTCGGCTGGTTGGGTGCATAACATGTGTAATAACATCTCCCAGGTCCATTAGGATCCACTCAGCATGCTGCTCTCCTTCAACACCTAAAATAGACACATTCAAGTCTTTGGCGACTTCAATAAATTTGTCAGCTATTGCTTTTACCTGTCGGGTTGAACGTCCGCTGACAATAATCATAAAATCTGTTATCGACGTATGTTTTTTAACATCGATAACTTGAATATCAATGGCCTTCAAATCTTCCAATATCGATGCAATTTTTTTCGCCAGTACCTTGGAACTCATTTGCATTGATACAAGCCCTCATCGAAAATATAAGATATCACTGCATCCGGAAGTAAGTATTGCACTTGTTTGTGTGCCACAAATAATTCTCGTATATATGTTGACGCAATGTTCAACATTGGCACATTAATTTTTAAAATATACCCACACAACTTTTCATGGATGGAGTAACGATCCTCTACAAAATTTTTACCATATAATTCTGCTACTTCTTGATGATCAAAACTAGTGTTACTTCGCGGTCTGACTGCAACAATGATATGGGTGTACTCAAGCAATTGCATCCAACTATTCCAGCTATTTATTTGCTGAAAGGCATCCATTCCAAGGATCATACATAGTGGTACGTCGTTAAATTCATAGCGTAGATCTTTCAAGGTATCAATTGTATAGGAAGGGCCTTTTCTTTTAAGTTCTCGATCAACAACGATATTATTTAGATCTTTGATCGCCAGTTCAAGCATGGCAAATCTTTGCTCGTTGCTTGCTAGAGGTGTATTCCTGTGAGGAGGGATCAGCGATGGAATTAATCTCACTTCTTCCAGTCCAAGCACTTCATAGGCTTCCAGTGCCAATCGCAGGTGTCCGTGGTGTACCGGATCAAATGTACCTCCAAGGATCCCAATTGGTTTTACCATTGCAAAAAAGAAAAGCAGAATACAGGGAGTGACCGGATAAAAAATATATTTATCTTATGCATTTAACCCCATGCTTTTTACAGTTTGATATGTCCATCACCTATAACAACAAATTTCTGTGAGGTTAGTCCTTCAAGCCCAACGGGGCCGCGGGCATGAAATTTATCTGTGCTGATGCCTATCTCCGCACCAAGTCCATATTCAAACCCATCGGAGAAACGAGTCGAAGCATTTATCATTACTGAACTCGAATCTACTTCCGCAATAAATCTGCGTGCTCGATTAATATCTTCACTAACTATACTGTCTGTATGTTGTGAACCGTATTGATTAATATGATCAATTGCCTCATCAATACTACTTACAATTTTTAATGACATGATCGGGGCAAGATATTCTGTAGCATAGTCCTCCTCTGTGGCTGCAACAATAGATGGTAATAATTTAATGGATTCTTCACAGCCTCGAATTTCGACACCAGCCTCAATGTACATTGGTACGAGTTTGTTTAGTACTGCTTCAGCAATTTCATCTGCAACTAACAAACACTCCATGGCATTGCAGACGCCGTATCGCTGGGTTTTAGAGTTGTAAGCAATTTCAACCGCTTTATCAATGTCGGCTTTGCTATCAATATAAGCATGGCATATACCATCCAGATGTTTAATAACAGGCATTCTCGCATCCGCACTAACCCGTTCAATTAAGCCTTTCCCACCTCTCGGTATTATTACGTCAATATGCTCTGGCATGCGCAACATTTCACCAACAGCTGAACGATCTGTCGTCTCAATCACTTGAACTGCATCTGCATCAAGATCTGCTGTAATAAGCCCCTCTTTAATACAGCCAGCAATCGCCAGGTTTGAGTGCAGGGCTTCAGAACCACCACGCAAGATAGCAGCATTACCGGATTTAAGACAAAGACCTGCTGCATCAACCGTTACATTTGGCCTCGATTCATAAATGATACCGACTACACCGAGAGGAACACGCATCCGTCCAACTTGAATGCCACTGGGTCGATAGCGCATATCAGATAATTCGCCAATGGGATCTGGTAATGCAGTAATCTGTACTAAACCTTCAGCCATTGTTTCAATCTTGGCAGGTGTAAGCTCAAGTCGATCAAGCAGTGCTGATTCAATGCCATTTTCCCCGGCAGTAAGCATATCCTTCTGGTTTTCCTGTAAAAGCTGATCCTGATGCTGAAGAATTATCGTAGCTATGAATTCCAGAGCCTTATTTTTTAAGCCGGAATCTGATCTTGCCATGGCACGGGATGCTGCCCGTGCTTTTTGACCTGCTTCTTGGATGTAGTTTTTAATGTTTAAGATATCCATTCCTCAATAGTAAGCCATCATAGTAAGATCTTAAAGCAACTGTTAAAAATCGAATTCGACACTAGATGTTAATATTTCCTGTGTATCATCAGCAATCAACTTAACGAAATACAATAACTTAAAAGTACCTACTGATAGTTTCTTTAGAATGTAGGCAGACCCCAGCCATCAGAAATATAAAATTCTCCAGCAGTTCCCAAGCATTAGTACGAATTGCCCCTTTCATTGCTTTATCCAAAATAACAGATAAACGAAGCATTAAAGAAAACTGCTTTACGTCAAGGCGTTTCAGAATGCTACTGATGGCGGCCTTGCGTTGTTGCCAGACTCGATAATTTGCCAAAACCTGTTTTATTGGTGAACCTGCTTCTATCTCGTAAGCCATAGAACAAATGCGTCTGAATTCCCACATCAGCGTTCCAAAAATACTAATCGGCTCAACCCCTTCGTTTTTTAATCCACGTAACATACGAATAGATCGCTCCGTCTTTCCCATCATGGTATTTTCGATCAGAGAGAATACGTCAAAGCGAGCGCTATCTGCTACAGCCTCCATTACATCCTTTAAGTCTATTTCAGGTTTTTCAATGATGAGGGACAGTTTTTCAACTTCTTGCTTTGCAGCTAACAAATTACCTTCCACCTTATCAACTATCAAACTAGCAGCATTCTTGCTAAGTTGTTTTCCGGACTGTTTTACTCTTTGCGCCAACCAGCCAGATAACTTTGATCTCTCTATTGGCCAGATTTGAATCATCGTGCCTGCTTTATCCAGACTTTTATACCATTTGCTTTGTTGTGCTTGCTTGTCGAGTTTGCCAATAGTAATTAACAGCACGCTGTCACCGTTGAGTTCAGAAGCATATTCAGTTAAAGCTAACCCACCAACTCTACCTGGTTTTTGCGATCCGAGTCGTAGCTCGATGAAGCGTTTGGTGGAAAACAGGGAAAGATTTGCACCGACATTTTTTAGTTGCATCCAATCAAATGTTTTATCAACATTTAATACTGCACGCTCTTCAAAACCTCTTGCACGTGCGTATTGTCTTATTAAATCAGCGGATTCTAAAACCTGTAGCGGTTCGTCACCACTAATACAGTAAATTGGACTAAGTCCCCTATTTTGAAGATTTGACGCGAGTTGATCTATCATAAGGCGCATATTCGAAACAGTAAGTCTTATCTATTTTTAAACCTTATCTACTTTTTATCGAAGCATTCAAGCGTCTGATTATCTGATCTGCAGCTCGCTTTGCAAGGTCTTCCTGTAATACTTTTTCCTCTGAAGAGTTTGCCAAAATGGTATTTCTGTCAAAGGCATAGTCCCTGGACACAGTAATTTTTTCATTGGTGACCAGATTAGCTCCAGAGGAGGAAGAAACGGACATATCTACATTGAGTACTAATCTATACTCCTCGATTTTACCGAAATTGGGTGAAACAGTTAGGATGGAGCGGTCAAACGATTCGTTTGTAAGACTAAGTACGTAATCAGCGCTATTGGAGCTATTCTTGATATTTGTTCCCGCAAGTAACAATTGTATTTTTACTTCATCAGAGATATTTCCTGTACCGCGGATATGCAAGTTTGATACATTGCTGACAATATTACTTTGCGAACCCCGTAATTGAAAATCACACGCAGACAAGCTCAATACCAGTAATACAAGGGCACATTTTAATTTCATCAAATTACCTCATTTGATTATGCGACAAACAGGATATTTTTGTTGCCATCTTACCTTAAGCAACCACGATATTCACGAGGCGCCTGGGGACAACTATCACTTTCTTAATCTCTTTACCTTCAAGAAATTTCCTGGTGTTCTCATTACTTAATGCAAGAGATTCAATCTGATCCTTCTCAGCATCAAGGGGTACAGTAATTTGACCTCTTTTTTTTCCGTTCACTTGTACAACTAAATTAATACTATTTATCCGTAGTGCCTCTTCATCGGCTGATGGCCAGTCGGCATCTATTATCAGCCCTGTATTACCAAGCGCCTGCCAGATTGCCTGAGTAATGTGCGGTACGATTGGGCACAGTAGCAATACTGATGTTTCAAGCCCCTCACGAAGAATAGCCTGGCCATTGTCTGACTCATCGTTAGCTCTAATAAGCGCATTCAATAACTCCATTACAGTGGCGATTGCAGTGTTGAATGTATAACGCCTGCCTATATCATCGTTTGCTTTGACTATAGTTTGGTGAATCTTACGTCTTAAATCCTTTTGATGTTCCGCTAAGTTCTCCCTATCTAAAACAGTCGGTGTAATTGCAGTTACTTTTGTTGCTAGTTTCCATAAGCGTTTTAAAAATCGCGAAGCGCCTTCCACTGCAGCATCGGACCATTCCAACGATTGTTCTGGTGGTGATGCAAACATGGTAAATAAACGTACAGTGTCCGCACCATACTTATCAACCAGGGCCTGGGGGTCAACACCATTGTTAAGGGCCTTGGACATCTTACCCGTACCGCCTGATTCAACTTGGTCACTATCTGTTATAAGTCTGCTTGCTGTTCGCTTCCCATCCTTGTCGGTATCATACTCTACATCGTTGGGGTTATAATAAATAGTGCGGCCGTCTTTTGCTTTTCTATAAAAGATTTCATTCAATACCATACCCTGTGTCAGTAAGTTAGCAAATGGCTCATCGAGACTAATTAGTTCGAGATCACGCATCACCTTGGTCCAGAAACGAGAGTACAACAAGTGTAGAATAGCGTGTTCTATCCCACCGATATATTGATCGACTGGTAACCAGTAATCTGTTCGATTATCTACCATTGTTTTATCCTGATCTGGGCAGGTATATCGCAAGAAGTACCAGGAAGAATCAATGAAAGTATCCATAGTATCGGTTTCGCGCCTAGCGACGATGCCACATTGAGGGCAAACACATTCGTAAAACTCAGGATTTTTTGCAAGTGGATTGCCTGACCCGTCTGAAATTAAATTTTCCGGTAATACTATTGGCAACTGGTCGTCCGGCACTGGAACCTCTCCACATGCTTCACAGTGGATAATTGGAATTGGAGTGCCCCAGAAACGCTGCCGCGAAATACCCCAGTCTCTTAAACGGTATTGGATCTGTTTACGGCCTAGTTTCTTTGCCTGTAGAGCGTCAGCAATAACATCTACTGCTTTAGAAAAAGGAAGTCCGGAAAACTCATCAGAGTTAAAAGTAATTCCATAATTAGTAATGGCCTCTCGTAAAGGCGGCTCAGGCTCTGTATCTTCTGATTTTATGACGCATTTGATAGGTAGATTGTATTTGTTGGCAAACTCAAAATCGCGTTCATCGTGTGCAGGCACTGCCATGACAGCGCCTTCGCCATAACCCATAAGTACATAATTGGCGACCCAGACTGGAAGTTTCTCATCTGTCAGAGGGTGTTTAACAAATAAGCCAGTATCCATTCCACTTTTTTCCATAGTTGTGAGCTCTTCTTCCGTTACCCCACCTTGCTTACATTTATCTATAAAGGCTTGTAATTTCTGATTGCCTTTGGCGGCACGTTCGGCAAGTGAATGTTCGACTGCAACGGCAACATAGGTTGCACCGAGTAAAGTATCCGCACGCGTAGTAAATACCTTTAGTACCTTGTCTTCATCTGTGTATGGAAAACAAATTTCTACGCCATCACTACGCCCAATCCAATTTGCCTGCATCGTTTTAACCCGTTCCGGCCAACCGGAAAGTTGATCTAGTGCGGCTAATAACTCATCAGCGTAGGCAGTTATCTTCATGTAATACATTGGGATTTCACGTTTTTCCACCAAGGCACCAGTGCGCCAGCCTCTACCATCAACTACTTGTTCATTTGCCAGAACAGTTTGATCGACCGGATCCCAATTGACAATTCCAGTTGTTAAATAAATCAGTTCTTTTTCAAGCATGCGCAAGAAAAACCATTGGTTCCAGCGATAATAATCGAGATGGCAAGTAGCCAATTCACGCTCCCAGTCCAAAGCAAACCCCAAAGATTTTAATTGTTGTTTCATGTAAGCAATATTTTCATTTGTCCAAGTAGCGGGAGGTACATTGTTTGCCATTGCGGCATTCTCAGCAGGAAGGCCAAATGCATCCCAACCCATGGGCTGCAGCACATTTTTTCCTTTCATGCGCTGATAGCGGGAAATTACATCGCCAATCGTATAATTGCGAACATGGCCCATGTGTAGTTTGCCGCTGGGATAGGGAAACATGGACAAGCAATAAAATTTTTCTTTATCCTGGTCTTCTGTCACGCTAAAAACGTGTGTTTCTTCCCAGGATTTTTGGATCTTAAATTCTATCTCAGTTGGCTTATATCGACTTTCCATCTACTCTCTTTTTCTGTTGTTAACAAAGAAATCATAAAAAGAAATCATAAATCATAAAGAGACGAAGGATACAGCAGTGAGAATTACACAAACAGTAGATGGAAGAAAAAGGAACAAAAAAATGACTGATCACCGTTCAAACGGCAAATCTGCCTTAGGGGTGGGAACTTATGTTGGGTTATTTTTTAATTTCAATGACTAGTTGGCCTCGATTTGCATCAACAAAATACTGACCGATTCCTTTAATTTCTGTCAACTCTTTGATTGATTTAAATGGGCCATTTTCTTTCCTATAGGTAATAATAGTCTGAGCGCGTTTATCACCAATCCCTTTGATTGACATCAGGCTATCCTTATCAGCTGTATTAATGTTGATAAGATCTGCAGCAATTTTTACCGGCTTCAGATTAAATGAATCTTTTTTGATACTTCCAGCAAAAGCTAGGATTTTTGGCACTTCATTACCCCTCCAAATGACACTACCAAATTAAAGCTCATTCAGCGACAACCCCCGGATGATTAATGCAAACAGGTACATAAAGATATCGATTCCCAGTTGAAATTATCCAATATACAGTATGGCTTTATTATCGATTTA
>Ga0056107_100076_pt1 | contig 18087 bp, 25 predicted proteins | sample WorMetcrassitun2_FD_77006 | JGI IMG/M metagenome (GOLD analysis project Ga0056107, IMG submission 77006) | Marine gutless worms symbiont microbial communities from Max Planck institute for Marine Microbiology, Germany - Olavius crassitunicatus.2 ...
CAAACTAAATCGATAATAAAGCCATATTGGATAATTTCAACTGGAAATCGGTATCTTTATGTACCTGTTTGCATTAATCATCCGGTGGTTGTCGCTGAATGAGCTTTAATTTGATAGTGTCGTTGATTGTACATCTGAAAGTAAAGGCTCGAGCCGGAAAAAATGAAGTGTTTGGTATTCACCATAATCGCCTGAAGATTCAAATTAAAGCCCCACCAATTGGTGGGAAGACAAACAAGTGCCTGTTGGAATTTCTTGCCAAATAATTTTCTGTCGCTAAATCAAGATTGAATATTTCAGTGAGAAAACACAATAAAAATAAAACAGTAATAATAAGATAAAATCAAAACAAAGCCAGACTGGCTTATTAAATTAATGTGCCTGAATAAAACAATGCATACTTTGAATAATAAGCCGACTACTATTTATAAATGAGTTAAAATAATCGATGCACTCTTATCAAACTGAATTTATTGAGCATGCCTTGCAACAAAAAGTTTTACGTTTCGGAGAATTCACACTCAAGTCAGGAAGAGTAAGTCCCTATTTTTTTAATAGTGGATTGTTCAATAATGGAAATAGCCTTGCTAATCTTGGTAATTATTATGCACAGGCTATTTATAATTCGGACGTAGATTTTGACATGTTGTTTGGGCCGGCCTACAAAGGAATACCGCTGGTCTCCACGGTCGCCATCGCCCTGTTGAAAGAGTATCGGTTAAATGTGCTTTTTTGTTTTGATAGAAAGGAAGCTAAGGATCATGGCGAGGGAGGTATTACCAATGGCGCCCCTCTGAAGGGAAAAGTATTAATAACAGATGATGTTATTTCGGCGGGTACATCAGTTAACAATTCGGTTAAAATTATCCGTGAATTCAATGCGGTAGCTATAGGAGTCGCCATTGCGCTGGATAGACAGGAACGTGGCCTAGGTGATCTTTCAGCAGTGCAGGAAGTTGAACAACAACATGAAATAAAAGTCATAAGCATTATCACCCTTGATAACCTCATTGAATACTTACAGGGGCAAACCGGGATGAGTGAACATATAGCCAGAATCAATCAATATCGTGAGCAATACGGTGTTGATTATTAGAAAGCAGGATGATTTCTTACTATCATTAGCAAATGCTATAAAGTAATAGCCGACTCAAACTACGAATATGCAATATGTAGACGCTATCATTAAACAAGTTTAATGAACTGTACTTGATTGCTTAGGCTAGCGTAATAACTATTTTCGAAAATAGAAATTATAGTGTTAGACTGTCTCTGATGGAGTGCAGTGAAAATGAATACTAGATTCATTGCTACAGTGCCCATTGTTGTGGGCATTTTACTATTTGACCAGTCAATTTCAGATAGCCGCAATCATTAAATGTCATGATGCATAGGGAAACCGGCATATGGGCGACACAATACCCCTTGAATGTGTAAAAACGGGATATGATGAGGGGCCAGCAAGCAGGGTATGGTTAAAAGTGTTCAGGAAAGAGAGAAAGCCAAAGCAGAACTACAGGAAGAAGAGTGCTTAGCTGCAATTGAAAAAGAAAGCCAGTTAAAAGCTGAAGAGTAAGCAAGAAAAGATCAAATACTGTTGGGCGCCTACACCGAGGTTAGTGGCATTGAAAAATCAAGGGACAACAACATCTTTGCAATCGAAACACGAATAACTTTAACAAAAAAATGCATTGAGAAAATCCAGACAAACCTTGATAAACGTATAAAGTCGACAGCTGACGCAGAGCGCAGTGGCAAAACAGCAAATGAAGAGCTAAAAAAGGATATTGAATCTCCACATCGACAAATCAAGAATAATGAGCAATTTATTGCCGATCGAAGAAAAGAGCAAGAAAACGTTAAATTAGCCTATGAACAGGATATTGAGAGACTTTAAAAATTAAAAAGTCTGGAAAACTAATCCAACCAAATTATTTAAAAACGCCTATTTCCATCACGCTCCACTGTTCTTCTATATGGGACAGTAGGTTTACGAGAAAGGCTACTACGTGCGTATTGGCTCATCCTGCCCTCAATCATTGTCATCATCTGATTGGCCGTTGCCTCAATACTGTTAGTCATTCAAGGCCATGAACTTAAATTCGCTTTCCGCAGTATTTGTTTTAGCTGTGTCTCGAGTCTTTCGAAGAGAAGAGCTGTCTCACGCGAATACATAGATAGACGTTCATTTTCACCGACAAGTGCACCCCCAAGAAGTACTCTTGTAATACCAGAGTTTCGTTCAGAGAAACCCAATATTAGATGTAATAGTTTTTTCGCAGCATTTTACTACATCAGTTTCCTGTTCGAGGATTTTATTTATAAATCTAAACACTGAATCTTCGACAAAATCAATCAAGGCTTCAAACATTTTAGCTTTATTTGAAAAATACCTCTGTACAGTGCTGCCCCAAACACACTCACGGCTTTTGCCAGAGCCGCAGTAGTAAATTCTCGAGCCTGGATTTACTTCTAGTTCTAGCGCAAGGACTTCGAGTATTTGCTGACGCCTGTTTGTCTTGTTAGCGCTATTCATTTATTGATCATCTTTTTTTAGACTTCGACCGTGAATTAGAGTACCGATCCCTCTATCAGTAAATATCTCCAGAAGTACAGCATGTTGTATCCTTCCATCAATGACATGAGCCGTATTAACACCTGCATTTACCGCATCCAGAGCAGATGCAATTTTGGGTAACATGCCGCTATGAATAACCCCCTCATCAATTAACCGCATGACTTCCGAGGAAGATATTCCTGTTAGTATATTACCGTTCGAATCGAGAACCCCTGCTGTATTGGTCAATATCATTAGTTTTTCGGCCATCAATACTTGCGCCATCTTGCCAGCCACAAGATCTGCGTTGATGTTATAGGACTGACCGTCATCTCCAACCCCAATTGGCGCAATCACCGGAATAAAATTTCCCTGAATTAACATATCAACTACTGAGGTATCAATGTTGTCAACTTCGCCAACATGTCCGATATCAAGAATCTCTGGGGCTTCCATCTCTGGGGTATTTTTGGTAAAACTGAGTTTCTTTGCCCTAATCATATCGCCATCCTTGCCACTTAAACCTATCGCATTTCCGCCATGTCCGTTTATTAACCGAACAATTTCCTTATTTACTAGGCCTCCCAAAACCATTTCTACAACATCCATTGTTTCAGTGTCGGTAACACGCATTCCTTCAACAAAGGTTGTCGTCTTACCAATACGATCCAGCAGTTCGCTTATTTTTGGACCTCCCCCGTGCACAACAACAGGATTCATCCCAACTAACTTAATAAGCACGACGTCACGGGCAAAATTGGTTTTTAGCTGATCGCCCGCCATCGCATTGCCACCGTACTTGATGACTATGGTTTTACCGCTAAATCGCCTAATATAAGGGAGCGCCTCAGTTAAGACTTTAGCAATGGTGTCTGCTTCGAAAGATTTCTGTATATCTTTAATGTTTACAGACATAATTGAAAATACGCTCTTCTAAGTTAAGTAGTGATAGTCTTTAGAAAGAAGACAAACTGTTGCCACATTACATGCTTTTCAGATCATGAACGAAAAATGTATGCACTTACTATCGCTTAGACTATCAGAATGGCAAACTCAAATCTGGATTAATTGATAATATAAGTTCGCCAAAGTCTGATTTGATTCTATCCAAAGCTGCTTGGTCATCAGCTTCAAAACGTAAAACAAGATAAGGCGATGTATTTGAAGGTCGCACAAGTCCCCATCTATCAGAAAATTCAACGCGAAATCCATCTGTATCAAAAACTTCAGTGCCTTCGAAGGAGATTTTTGCACCTAAATCTTGCATAAATGCTTGATGTAATTCTTCGTTCAGTTCAATACGTAGTTCCGGAGTAGACACTCCTGCAGGGATCTCAGCAAAAGCCTCTACCGGTTTAACCTTTGCAGCCATTAACACTTCTAACACCCTGGCCCCAGTATACATGGCGTCATCAAATCCGTACCAACGCTCCTTGAAAAAGATATGACCACTCATTTCTCCTGCCAATGGCGCGTCCATTTCCTTCATTTTTTTCTTAATCAGGGAATGTCCGGTTTTCCACATAAGCGCTGTACCACCATTAGATTCAACAATGCTTCTGAGGTGACGGCTGCATTTCACATCATAAATTATATTCGCTCCATGGTTGCGCGATAACACGTCCTTTGCCAAGAGCATCAATTGCCGATCCGGCCAGATAATATTACCTTCGCCGTCCACTACACCCAAACGATCACCGTCACCATCAAAGGCAAAACCCAGATCTGCCTGCTCCTCTTTAACCTTATCAATCAATGCTTGAAGATTATCCGGTTGACTTGGGTCGGGATGATGATTAGGAAAATTTCCGTCTACTTCACAAAACAGCTCAACAATATCATGACCAAGATCACGGTATAGTTGTGGTGCCAGATTTCCGGTAATACCATTACCGCAATCCACGACAATTTTAAATGCTCCACCTAGTGCCGCAGGAATATCTTCCGAAATTCTCCTGACATAATCGCCAGTAATATCTTGTGTCTGGATACTGCCCTGATCTGTTTCCAAATCTCCTTCCTCAATTCGACGATAAAGCGACTGAATTGCATCTTCGGAAAGTGTTTCATCATCCAGAACAATCTTCAAACCATTATATTCCGGACCGTTATGGCTCCCCGTCAACATGACTCCACTATTTGTTTCGAGGAAATGTGTAGCGAAATATAAAACCGGCGTCGGAACCATACCAATATCTATAACATCCCGTCCGGACGCCACCAAACCCTGGCATAATGCCTCGCTCAACTCAGAACCAGAATTTCTGCCATCTCGCCCAATGATTACAGTTTTTTGATTTCTTGCTGCTGCTTCAGAACCGATAGCATGTCCAATTTTCTCTACTACTTCTGCGCCAAGATCCTCTTCAACAATTCCTCGAATATCATAACTTCGAAAAATTGACGGTGAAATTTGACTACTTTTTAAATTCTCTTCTGGCTCATTAATTTGCTCAGACGAAACAGCATTTGGTTCGATCACAGCTTCATTCGCAGCAGCTGCCTTTAAATCCTCGGTACTTGCGATCATGGTAACACAATCACCAACCATGCCTTGTGAAATTTCTCGCTGCGCTTCTTGACTGCCATCATTACTAGCTAAGCCTGGGATCAACTTTTCAAATCCTGGATAGGCACCTTGCTTTATCGCATGTATAGCACCAGCATAAACAACTCCTGAATCTTGGGCTTGTTTGCTAGTTCCTCCAACAGACCTAGAACGACGAAGTAATACAAGGCCAGCAGCACCGACAACAAGCAAGGCAACTAATAAGATGGGTGTTAACGAACTTGAACTACTATCGATGCCCCCTGCTTTAACGACCCCTCCGTTACCTTGCCAGTAAGCAATACTCCAGCGTGTACCATTCACTGATGTTAGTTGTGGGTCACCTGCCTCGCCCAAGTTACTAAGAACGAGCAATCTCTCTGAAATGGATTGTCGTAACTCAACAAACGTATCTATCAAATTCATCGAAGTCAAAATCTGTTTAAATAATGCTACGTCCAAGCCAAGATGAATAAGCCCCATTAATTCCCCTCCCTTATTAGTTACCCGTTCTATCATGATAATATGTTGATTGGTGGTTCCAAATAAAAGAACATCTGTCGCGATAGCTCCACCTGTAGTCTCGGCACGTTTTAGTAAATCTAGCGAAGCATAGCCAATAGGTGGGGTTGAGGAGCTGTTCAGTTCATATTTACCTGGAAGTAAAAATCGCATCTTCAAACTATTTTAATCTTGCCTGAATTACTGTCAGCTTGCTTAGCCAGCAGCTCTGCATCACCCTGCTCAAACATTGATATAACAGCTTCATTTTTTGCTACTGTTTTAAGCTGTTCGGTAATATCTTCAATTGAATTCGTGACTACACCAGTATACTCTTTTACTGTGTTTTCGGGCAGCTGTTTTGATTTGTTTTCTGCCGATTGCATTGAAGCACTGTAAAAATACCAACCGGCAGTTAGCGCCAGTATCGCAATAATAATACCAGTTGAAATTGTTATCGCTTTTCTAACAGCTCGACAGCTAAATCATCGATTGATTACGGGTTCATCAATCATTGCTCACTCCGTTTTTTTTAACATCATTCATCGATCGGGTCAAATTCACTGACACAAAGTTTACACTTTATTTTTTTTGCATTGCCATACTAAGGCAGCACAATTGTTAAACAATGCATAACTAGCTCTGACCTGCTTTAATTTGGATTAATGCGCCCCCTCCTGGTGCTTATCATAATAGTTCTTTGCCACAACGTTAATTAGTTTTCTGGCAAGTTTCTCCTTTGAACAACGCTCTAATATCAGACTCCCATTGTGCCAGTATACATCTATGGCATTATCTTCACTTTCAAAGCCAATATTATCCCCAACCTGATTCGCAGCTATCATATCCAGTCCTTTGTTTTTAAGCTTCTTTAAAGCATTTTCCTTTAATAATTCGGTTTCTGCAGCAAACCCAACAGTAAATGGGGAATTGCCTAAACCAGCAACCTCCAACAAAATATCTGGATTTTTTTTCAGGCTGATTGAAATAGACGCATCATTACTTTTTATTTTTTGATCAGCAATATCATTGCAACGATAATCCGCAACGGCTGCCGCAGAAATGAATATATCAACACTTCCTGCCTCAGACATTACTGCGCTTCGCATTTGCTCCGCCGTCATTACTTGAACACAGCGAACCTGGTCCGGCGGGCTGAGAGAGACTGGTCCAGTAACCAGGGTGACCTCAGCGCCGGCTTCCACCGCAGCCCTGGCTATGGCATAACCAATACGCCCGGAACTTCTGCTGCTGATATATCTTACCGGGTCAATTGCCTCTCTGGTTGGCCCGGCAGTTATCATAACGCACGTACCAACTAATACTGATGTGTGAAACTCCGATTCTAGTGCTGTTACTAGCTCTTCAGGCTCCAACATTCTTCCTGGGCCAGATTCTCCGCAAGCCTGATCACCAACTGCGGGATCTAAAACTTTAATATTGCGATCTTGGATTATAGCAATGTTTGCTTTTGTAGCACTATTCAACCACATTTGCTGATTCATTGCCGGTGCCACAAGTAGTTGTACATCAGTTACCAGACAGAGTGTAGATAAGAGATCGTCTGCCCGTCCATGGGCCAGTCGGGATATAAAATTAGCCGTTGATGGAGCCACCAGCGCTATATCACACCAACGGGCCAACTCAATATGCCACATACCAGCCTCAAATTCATGATTCAGTAATTTTGCATAAACTGGTCGACCCGATAAGGCTTGCATAGTTAGAGGAGTGATGAACTCGCAGGCGGATTGAGTCATTACTACTTGCACCTCTGCACCACGTTCTCTCAGCCTTCGTACCAGTTCTGCACTCTTGTAAGCCGCTATGCCGCCTGTTACTCCTAACAGAACCCTTTTATTTTGTAAGGTTTTCATTGTCACGATTTTACCCTAAATTGCTCAGTAATCGTTATACTTCTTTAATAATCACTGTATTATTGTGATTTCTGAATTCTTCAACATGGAGGTTACATTACCAATTACCGACTGGCCTGATGGTGAACGCCCCAAGAGATAAGCTTTTATCGTGCGGCTCCACATCTTTATCTGACGTCGAATTACTGGCGATATTTCTGCGCACGGGCACCAATGGCAAGACAGCTATTGATTTAGCCAGGGGCCCACTCATCAAGTATCGTGGTTTACGAACTTTGCTGGAGGCAGATCACTCAGTTATCTGCTAAGCTGCTGTGGTTGGACTAGCGAAGTATGTCCAATTAGGGGCTGGTCTAGAACTCGGGCAGCGCTACCTGGAATCAAACATTAACAGGGAAAACACTATCGAAAACCCAAAGGACACTAAAGATTATCTCTGAGCCAGATTAACGCGCCTACCCTTACGAGGTATTCGCCTGCCTGTTTCTCGGCAATCGCCATCGAATAACCTGCTTTGAAGAGCTTTTTCCGGCACTATCGATGGCGCCAGTGTACATCCTCGGGAAGTAGTGCGACGGGCACTGCTTAACAACGTGCAGCAATTATATTTAGCCATAATCACCCCTCCGACGTAACTGAGCCTAGTCAGGCTGATAGAGCCATCATCCAACACCTTAAAGATGCCATGGGACTGGTGAATATCCGAGTTCTGGACCATATCGCGATGGGAGACACTGAATCAGTATCTTTTGCTGAAAGAGGATTGTTGTAGGATTTAGGCTCGACCCAGGAGACCTTAAAGTGATACAGTATGATTCATTGCAATTAGTGGGTTACACCCAGACTCACTATTTACCCTGGAACAGACTTCTTCCTTGGAATTTGGCCACTTTCCGGGTAGAATTCGCGTCTCTTTTAGCTGATTAAATGAGATTTCTAGAAATGTCACAGGTATGTCAAGTCACGGGCAAGCGACCCATGGCGGGAAATAGTGTATCGCATGCCCACAACAAGACCCGGAGACGCTTCTTACCTAACTTGCATCGTCGTAAGTTCTGGGTAGAAAGCGAAAACCGATGGATTAAATTGCGAGTAAGTAGTAACGGACTACGCATCATTGATAAATTAGGCATTGACCGGGTGCTGGCAGATATCCGTGCGCGCAGCAACTAAGATCTAAGGAGATACAATATGGCAGCTTCACGAGAGAAGATCCGAATGGTGTCCTCAGCAGAAACAGGGCATTTCTATACCACGACTAAGAACAAACGCACCATGCCAGAGAAACTGGAAATGAGGAAGTTTGATCCAGTTATTCGTAAGCATGTCATGTATAAAGAAGCCAAGATAAGCTAGTTATAGTTAGCTTCTGCCGAATATAACTCGGCTCCACGCCATACTAAAACCCGCTTACAGCTGGTTTTTATTTACATGGACGTAACGAATGCTGCGAACGCAGGAAGCGCAGGAGCGGCGAATGTACAGGATGTGTTTTATATCGCGATACGGTTACACGGACGTAATCAGTATGGCGAAACAGGAGCCAGAGCCGAGGAGTCCGTAGCGATTATTTGCATGGACATAATGGCAAGAAAATAATCTACCACGGAGAATTTATAAAACTGATTTTGATTTTTTTTATTTTTCCTACATCTCGTTCCCTGACTTCACAATCGATAATTTAGTCAGCAACTACCTACTCCTAACAAAAAAGATTATACCTTTTTTAAAAGTAGATTTCCTTGCTGATTCATATGACACTGCCAGCTTGGTGCGATATAAGTTGTAGACACGGTATCGCGCATAATGAGCGGACCAGTGAATATTTGCCCTAATGATATTAGTTCTCTCTTAATAATACTGGCCAACTCACTACGTCCGTAGACGCTGCATTTGTCTTGCGCGACATTCTCAAGATTTTCTATGGCTGGAAGGTCTAATTGTGTTCTCGACACCCTGATCCATAGGCGAACATTGACACAGGTTCAATGGGCATTTCCAACCGATGACCAAAGCGCTGTTCGTGCTCTGCATGGAAAGCCTGGGCAACAATATCGACATCACTTTGCCAGGGCAGATTTAAAGGAAAGACCTGGACCTGATAGCAGAGATCAAGTGAAGGCGTTGTAACTGAATTATCATAAATGATTCCCTCACTTGCCAATGCATCCAACTGTGCATCAAGATCCTGTAAGGGTTGGGCAATGATCCTGGATAGTTGCCGACCAGCGGGCGCCACGATCACACCGAGAGCTGATAACGCTCCCGTCTGCACAGACGCCATTGCCTGGCGAATTTCCAGTGCACCTACTAAATCGCAAACATGCAGGCCGCCGGCACCGCCAAAAACTACCGGGATAAAATCACGGGGGGCAATTACCTGTTGCGCAGAAATCACTCTAAGCGTCTGAACCATATGCTCATTAGCAACTCGGGTAGTTCCTTCAGCAGCATGCTCAGTAGTTTTAAGCTCCAATTGCCGGGTTAGTTCCGCAAGAGAAGCATGAGCCGCATCAAAATCAAGCGAAAGCGACTCGTCCAGTTTAGAGTTTCTTGATAATCGACCAAGAAGCAGATTGGCATCCGTAACTGTTGGCTGATTACCACCTATTCTGGCCCGGGATCAGCACCAGCAGACTCTGGACCAACTTGTAAACCACCGCCAGCATCCCAGTAAGCAACTGATCCACTGTCTGCGCCGATAGAGTGCATATTCACCTGGAGCAGCGACTGGGTAGCTACCTATCTGCCAGACATTGGTTGGTTTGACCTCTCCATCAATCATTGCAACATCGGTTGAAGCGCCACCCATATCGATAGTTATAATGCGCTTAGTTTCTGAGACTTACGCAATATACTTTGCCCCGGACAAACCAGCTGCTGGCCCGGACAATAATAAATGCACTGCCTCATGCCCTGTTTGTGCTCCGACACAGATATCATCGGAACTTCGCATCACTGACAAGCTTGCAAGGTTGGATAGCGCCACCCAAATTCTGTAAATAGCTGAGTACCAGCGGGCCTGCGTAAGAATTGAGCCAGATTGTTATTCTGCGCTCATACTCTCGGTACTAGCTCAAGGCCTCGGACGATCTGAAAACAAATACAGTATCGGGCAATGATTCCACAATTTGTTTCTCAAAGCGGTCATCTAAAAAGGAAAATGAGAGATTGATTGACGCTGCCTCTGGCTTTAGTTCCTCGATTTACCGCTTCAGAAGTTCGACATCGGCCGTACTTAGTTCTTCAATAACTTCTACGCTGGCTGAAGGCCGCCCACCTGTTTCCAGCAAATATTTATCTGAAACCGGCGGTAGAACTGGTTGCGGCTGCAGATTGTAGAGTTTTCTGCGCACCTGTCACCCAATAGTTAGTACATCTTTCAGGCCGCGGTTAGCAATACAGACAGTTGGTTGCGCCTTTCCCTTCCAGCACGGCATTTGTAGCAACAGTCGAACCATGAGCTATCCTTCAGCCCTTCCAGCTGGATTTTCATCTCTTCAATTCCTCGTAGGATGGCTTTTTCCTGGACATCTGTGGTGGACAGCGTTTTATGACTTGTTATATTCAAGCCATCAAAATAAACAAAATCGGTAAAGATGTCACCAGCATCAATTCCAAGTAACATGGGTTTTGCTATCTACTCTATTCGGGTTCTAAATGGATCAAAGTAATTTAACGAATGCTAAGACTCTAATCGCTGCCGAAGGTGTCACATGCTGCTTTGGTAAGCACCGTGCTGTTTCTGATATCAGTTTTACGATACAGTGCGGCGAAATACTCGGCATTCTCGGTCCAAATGGTGCAGGGAAGTCCGTCACCATGCAAATTATCTGCGGTGTACTGTCGGCTAATTCAGGCAAGGTTATCATTGCTGGCAAAACAGCATACTGGCTACCTGCCGGAACAGCCACCACTTTATCTGGATCAAACCGTAGACGAGTACCTGTATTATTGTGCTTGTCTAAGGGGAATTGACAAAAAAAGTGAATGCAGCGATGAAAAATTGTAAGCAACGTTGTGGTCTGGAAAAAGTTGGTCATCGCCTAATTGGAAACCTGTCAAAAGGATATCAGCAACGAGTTAATATTGCTCAGACCATCATCCATAACCCTGCAGTTGTTATTTTGGATGAACCCACGGTTGGGCTGGATCCAAGATAAATCATGGAAATCCGACAATTAATTTGTGATCTTGGAAAGCAGCACAGTGTTATTCTATCGACCCACATCCTTCCCGAAGTACAATTAATCTGTAACCGTGTCTTAATTATTAATGAAGGTCAACTTGTAATGGACGAACATACCCTTATACTTACCAGGGAAAGGTATTACGGCAGCATGATGATTGTCCTGCGCAGACCGCCAACAGTGGAAAATCGAGTCCATTAATGGCATTACCGAGGTCAAAATGGTTGATAACAATCGCTATCGGATTAATTACGACATGAACAGAATAGCATCGGAAACTATAGCGCAAACTGCTATAGAGTCTGAATAGTATCTATATGAACTAATACCAGCTAGCGATACCCTTGAAGAGACATTGCCAGAAACGAACTAACACGCTTCGGTATAACAGAATTTGTTAGCGTTGGGATGTTGAACGACACCGGCTTCCTGCTCATTGTCGTTTCTTAATTTCTCACTATGCGCTTGTTTAACGAGGAACAGCACTCAAGAACACTCAGACTACTTTTCTCTTCTCCTGTATCGAATGGTGATTTGGTACTGAGAAAATACCTGGCCACCATTATTTTTTTGCCAGCATGTTATTAATAATAGCGACATTACCTTTATCTCTCATTATTGAAACTAAGGCTGATACGGAACTAATACTATCTGGTGTACTGGGCTTGTTTTTAGTGACTCTCGCCCATGCCGCAATTGGCCTCTTTATGTCTACCCTTAGTCGAAATCCTGGTATTGCTGCAAACCAGTACCTTTGTAGCACTCTCTGTCTTCTGGATTATCCATATAGCAAGTAATGCAACTAACGGTCATGCGGCTGAAATTATTGCTTATATATCTATGCAACAGCATTGCCAGAACATGATATCTGGAATGTTCAGCTCAGTTGATGTGGTCTATTATCTGTTGGTAAGCAGCAGCTTTATTCTCTCGGGCATGTGGCGGCCGGAGAAAATCCGGACTAGTCACTACTAAATTTTATGTCACTCACACTAAGCACAAAGAAAAGGCAGCAGCTTAGAAATTTCCTTACAGGCACTTGCCTGGCTAAGTACCCGTCTAGTAATTGAGGCTGACTGGACTCGTTATGGACGTCATAGCTTGTCAATAGCTAGTCATCAAGTACTCGCTAATTTTGCTGGGCCACTGGAAGTCGCTGCCTATGCCCGTGAGCAGGGTGAACTAAGAGAGAGTATCAAGCCTGATATCGTGCTACATTTTGTCAATCCGGATGCAGTTCCGGATGAGGTGAGGAAACTTGGCGTTGAAATACCAGGCGAAATGATGATCCACTATCAGGGACGCTCGGAACAATCACGTCCATTCCTTGATCAAGGATTTACCAATGCGCTGCAAAGATTGCTTCGAGGCTCTGATCGTTGGTTAGCATTTATTGAAGGGCATGAAGAGCGAAGCCCGCTAACTAAAGCAAATCATGATATTAACCGCCGGGCACAGCAATTGAGCAGCAGAGGTTTTAAATTGCAGCCAATTAATCTGGCTAAAATTGCGATTATTCCTGATAACACCAGAGTATTGGTAATTGTCAGCCTGCAGGCATTTTTCCCGGCTGAAGAAGTGGAGTTCGTTACTAATTTTCTGGCACATGTGGAAAATCTTCTCTGGCCAAAAGGGCCGGGAGACATGCACGGTTTTGAGGCTCTGGCAAGCTATCTTAGCATCGAGTTTCCAGAAGGCAGGATAATAGATAAGTCGTGGCAATTGAACGGCGCAAATGAACCAAGTATTACCATGCTGTATGAGCAGTTGTATGCCGCACATCCTGTTTTGGCAAATTTCAATTGAACTACGGTATTTTCTGTTGCCGGTACAATCCTGGAGCAAAAGGATAGTAAATGGGAAACAGAAACTCTATTGAAGTCAAGCGATCTTATCTGGCTGAAGAAGGGAAATATTAAAACAGATACAAGTTTCAATAAGGATCAAAACATAAGAGGCTCGCATACCATCGGCCTTAGTCTGGCACGGGGAATCATCAGTGCTTAAAGAAGATGGACTAGCAAACAAACAACAACGGATAATCGTAATTACAGATGAAGACTTTGAAAATGGCGACAATCTGGATTTAGCTATGCGTTCAATTAATTGGTTAAGCGAAGATGACGACTTTATCTCGACTCTTACACGCGCACTTTAGAAGATACACAATTAGAGGTTTCCCCGGTTATTGCTGGCGTCATAGGTATAGTATTGATGATCGTCTTGCCACTGGTGGTATTATTTGGTGGCGTCGGAGAAACTTTTAACGAAAACAAACAGACAAGAAAAAAATGCCGGAACTACCAGAGGTTGAAACAACCCGCCGAGGCATCCAGCCTCATATTCTTGATAGGGCAATTACTGAGCTGGTAGTACGAAACAGAAACTTCCGTTGGCCTGTAGCCAGAAATCTTGCTAGCAAATTAGTTGGTCAGAAGATTCAAAAAGTTGACCGAAGAGCTAAATATCTGTTGCTGCATATGGAAAAAGGTTGCCTCATATTACATTTAGGCATGTCAGGTAGTTTGTCTATCGTTAATGATAACTCTCCACCCTTGAAACATGACCATATAGATATCAATTTTGATTCTAGTACAACGCTTCGATTTCGTGATCCTCGCCGATTTGGTGCTGTGCTTTTTGCCAACAAAGACGTCGAAAGACATAAGTTAATCTCTCATCTGGGGCCTGAACCACTTGGTAAACAATTGTCCGGAGTCTACCTGTTCAATAAATCAAGAGGAATCAAACAGTCCGTAAAAACATTCATCATGGATAATCACATTGTTGTTGGAGTCGGTAATATTTATGCCAGTGAGGCTCTGTTCTTATGTAGAATATCACCAAAAAGACAGGCGGGACGGATTTCAGCTCAACGTTTTGAAAAACTGTCCAGGGCAATTAAGGATGTCCTGAAAAGAGCCATAAAAGCGGGAGGCACGACCCTACGAGATTTTTCTAACGGCGATGGCCAACCAGGTTATTTCCAGCAAAAACTAAATGTCTACGCCCGTGAAGGAGAACCTTGTCTGGTTTGTAAGACTGCAATTAAACAGGTTCGACTAAGACAGAGATCCACTTTTTATTGCTCCAACTGTCAATGCTAAGCTATCGACCGTTAGTTCTAAGTAAGGCACCCACTTCTTTTTAGAGGAGACCGTGATGAAAGGTTAAATTATTACTCATACTATATAGCTCACGTCTTCGGGCCAAACGCGTTTCAGTACAGAACTTTTCAATCTCACAAAGCTGTTCAACAGCAGAAATATCTGCTGACCCTGTAACCCAGACTTGCTTTGAATCTGTGTTAGCACGTCGAGCGAAATAAATCTCCCACAGCTTTCCCCTCCATGACCAGGCCGTTATAAATCTTCACCGCTGCATTGGTCTCTGCTATTTGAACTGGAATAGACCTCTTCTCAAGGTATTCAATCGTCTCCTTACAAGTGCGCAGCACTAACAGCATTTCTCGACTCAGAACTAGAGTCTGACTTCCGTTATCAAGTAATTCCTCAATGCCAGTCAACTGGATCCCAGACACATGATGCGTGTCTGTCTCCCGTCAATCCCATTCCCGGCCCAAACCCACCAGGCCAAAGCTTGAAATCCTTACCAGCGCCCACATCAGTAACTTCCATACGACCCCAAGTAATACGATTTATTCGAGGAGATCGAATTTCATCACTATTCATGCCGATACTTCAAATATCATCTAACTTCCGTGGCAAGACACCCGTTCTTTTCGTCGTCGGCCTTGATCCACTTGCCAAGCGACTTATTCATTTTGATTGATACTCGCCAATCCAACAGTAGAAAATATTGCTGCCAGGATCCATAAGATGGGCCCTATTGCTCCTGGCATGAACGGCACATAATCTGGAACTAGGGCAAGCACGATATAACCAATACCGCATGTGCTGACAACAATGAGATTTAGCCAGTACCCTAGGCGACCATTCTTCCGATTGCATAGTACCCTGACTACAATTCCAAAGACTGCAAAAAAACAGCAGGCTCCAGGCAGCTTGAAAGATTTTCCCTTGCACCATTCCTGGATCTAGAGATTGGCCTAGAATATACACCTTTCTCGCAGCTTCTATGTGTAAAATCCCCCGTAGCACGTAAATGATTGAGCCTAGTTTTGCAAATAGATTACTAATTGGTTTTTCTCCTTAGGCACTTAACGCTGAAGTACTCGCTACACCGCGCAGTGATTACTGCTATAATGTCATGCAATCTGGTTCTTTCATATTCCCCTTTCTTCTACCACAAATCTGGTTGCGTGAAGGCGTACAAGTGCGTACTAATAATCTTTATATTGAGTTAGAAAATCTCTTTTCACATTTCAATCTTCAGGTAGTGCGCCAAATTCTCTTTTCTTACTTTCAAACCATTCTTTCATCGCTTCAGTCTTTTGCATAAGTTCTTTCACTTTATTCATCGCCTTTAAATGCTCTTCATCATCCTTTTGAAACATCTCCATCCAGTGTTGTTTACTCATTTCCGCAATATCTTCAAAAGAGTCGGTATGAAACACATTATCACATGCTCCTCCAAGTTGTCTGCAATTCATTGCTTTCATCATTTTGTTTTATCAGTCGATATTTACTATTTCACAATACTAACACTCTTTTTTTTGTTAAATCTCATGTCAGTTCCCAGCTTTAAATTTATTGAATTCGACTTTGATTTTATAAATATACCAATAGTTCAAAGTCTGCCTAAAGATCCCACGAAAAAGCGGCTGACATTTATCATTCAGCTTCAAGAAGCTGTGATAGCTATCTGTGATCGTACCATGTGCTCAAATTAACTATTCCCCCAGTGCTTGACAACCTCATGCGCTTGCTAGACAGCGACCAACTCTTCACACACTTATCTCACACATCCACGTACCATTGTTCCCGTGTGCGATTAGGATCGCCATTCTGCAAATCGAAATCAATCGCTGCCGCCGCTTTCAACGTGAGTAGAACCGTCACCCATTCCGCCAGATCGGCCTCTCGCTCATCAGTCGTAACGCCACGCTCAGCCCAATAAAAGATCCGTGCGCAGTCTTCCGCGCTCTGCAGATCGAACGTCACACAACCACCCCCCGAAGTAGCTCAAACAGAAACGTTCCTGCGGGATGTTTTCTAAGGCCTGATTCTCGAGACGCTGTTCGTTGGAGAAAACGAATTCGATCATTTCGCCGATCTGTTCCGCTGATTTGGCCCAGAATCGAGACCGTCCGTCCGATGTGAAGAGATATTGATGTATACGGGAAAGGTGGGTCGGAGATGAATACGCCACTGAATCGGTGTGTCCCCAACCTGTGCATTCATATTACGTAGCGCTATCAGCGTTGGGCGCTGTGCAATTTTTTAAAACACTGGGTAAAACGCAGCCGCGCTCACGATCACGATCACGCTTAAAACCACCAGCGCTTAATCTGGGCGCACGATTCAGGTGACTCCTTCTGTCGCGCAGTGTAGCACACTCAGCCATCCACCACTAGCGACCTCAGATAAAATCTCGACATTTCTAAGACCTTGTTCTCCTGTTACCTCAGGCTCATTGTCAGTTCTTGTAGCGTCTACAAAACTCTCTATCTCTTCAACAAACGGATTTTTAATAGAGAGCTCTATCGCACCGCTTGAAGTCAGCATACTACCTGCTCCCTTAGCGCCCAATGTATCTTCACAAATAAAGTAGTCGCATTCACCACGTACCTCAAGCCGACTAGGTGATTTAAAAAGTACCGAAGGACAAATTTCCGCTGTCGCTCCCGAAGTAAATTTCATGGCTATCACAGCAGTCTCGTCATGCGGCTTATCCCAAACCTCCGACGAAAGAATAGCTTTGATCGACTCAGCTTCCATATGGCCATCAACAGCTAGCCATTGAACTAGATCAAGACAGTGTGTTCCAACTCCCCCGAGACTCCATCACTTACCAACATCCAGAGAGGCCAGCCAGTTACTCCCATCCTCGTCCTTCCGCACCCACTGAGCACGGATATGGTGTATCGAACCAATTTTGCCGTTTTGAATCTCTTTGTGAGCAATTCTGTGATCTTCATGCCACTTAAGGTGGTAGGCTACAGCAAGGTAAATATTATTTTCTCGTGCAGCTACTATCATGCGCTGACAAGACCCCGCGTCTGTTGTCATCGGTTTCTCAACGAGACAATGCTTTCCTGCTTGCGCCGCAGACACTACTTGATCTGCGCGGAGCTTGTCAGGCGAGACAATTAAAACCGCATGGAGTTTCGCGGGCCTACTAACATTTCATTAAGCACTGCCTGAAAGAGCATTGCCAAGTTAACTTCCTTGAACTACTAAAATCTGTTTGATATCAACCTAGGTCATTGCTGCATTTTCCCAACAAGCAAAGAAACGCATTCTTAGAAATTGATAAGTCTCGGTACGCACC
>Ga0056107_100077_pt1 | contig 18079 bp, 16 predicted proteins | sample WorMetcrassitun2_FD_77006 | JGI IMG/M metagenome (GOLD analysis project Ga0056107, IMG submission 77006) | Marine gutless worms symbiont microbial communities from Max Planck institute for Marine Microbiology, Germany - Olavius crassitunicatus.2 ...
AAATCGATAATAAAGCCATACTGTATATTGGATAATTTCAACTGGGAATCGGTATCTTTATGCACCTGTTTGCATTAATCATCCGGGGGTTGTCGCTGAATGAGCTTTAATTTGGTAGTGTCTTAATTTGAGTTTATTGCTGTGGACAGCTGCAAAATCCAGTTATTTAGCGGCTATAGCATTTTTTTAAAAAACAAAAATGCTATCATCTGTGGTCCACGGTAAAAGACCGGAAAGTACAGAAAAAACTAATGAGCTTAATATCACCGATCCCTGTACAGGCTTCCGATAAGACGATCTTTCAGAGAGATAACCAAACCAGTATAGGCTGGTGGACTACTAATGACGAAGATGAACCTGTTAAGCTGACCAACTTACCTGATGCACTGCGTAAGCTTAGTAAGCCATTATACATTCTTACTGAGGACGGTGAGTACCTGCTCGCTCAGAGCGGCATCGCACAATTTACTTCAGATCAGCCAACTACCGATGCAATTGCCATAATTGCTCATGCGCCAGCTATCTCTGCAAAACAACTGGGTGATGCTTCATTTTGTTCCGATTACGGCATAAGACTTCCCTATATGACTGGCGCCATGGCCAATGGCATTGCCTCTACCAGTCTAGTAAAAACCATTGCCCGATCAGGCATGTTAGCTTCCTATGGTGCAGCTGGCCTGACGCTTAATATAGTGGAATCGGCATTGCGAGAGTTAAAACAGGATCTCGGTGACACACCCTACTGCGCCAACCTAATCCATAGCCCTAATGAAAAGGGAAAAGAAGATGCGACGGTTGATCTATTTATAAAATTAGGCTTGAAGTTGGTGGAAGCCTCTGCCTACCTGGCCCTAACCCCAGCTGTAGTACGTTATCGTGTACATGGCATTTACAAAGATGATCAAGGCAAGATCCACACACCCAATCGCATCATCGCCAAGGCCTCACGCATAGAAGTCGCGAACAGATGGTTCAGCCCACCACCGGAAAAGATACTACAGCAGTTAAAGGGCAAGGGTGAGATCACTCAAGAGCAAATGGAGTTGGCCAGATACATCCCTATGGCGCAGGATCTAACCATGGAAGCGGACTCCGGGGGACATACTGACAATCGGCCGGCAATTACCCTGCTCCCCACTATCGTCGCCATGCGAGACAGAATGCAAAAAGAGCACGCTTATCTAATGCCCCTGCGGGTTGGCTTAGCTGGAGGTATTGCCACTCCAACATCCGCTGCTGCTACCTTCGCTATGGGAGCTGCATACATTGTCACCGGCACTATTAATCAAGCCTGCGTTGAATCCGGTACAAGTGATCTTGTCCGCAAAATGTTAACTGAGGCACAGCAAGCCGATGTGGCTATGGCCCCCGCTGTTGATATGTTCGAGATGGGGGTTAAACTTCAGGTATTAAAGCGCGGAACGATGTTTTCCATGCGTGCAAACAAGCTATACGAAGCCTATCAAAGCTATAACTCTGTAGAAGAAATTCCAGCTAAGTACCAGGAAAATATAGAAAAAACAATATTTCGCGCAACATTCGAACAAATCTGGCAAGATACTAAGGGGTTTTATCAGGAAAATGATCCATCTCAGATCACCAAAGCCGAGCAGGATCCGAAACATAAGATGGCTTTGATGTTTCGCTGGTATCTGGGCCTGTCTTCACGCTGGGCCAATGCTGGTGTAGTAGACCGCCAGGCCGACTATCAAGTATGGTGTGGCCCTGCCATGGGCGCATTTAATGAATGGACTAAGGATAGCTTTCTGGAAAAAACAGAGAATCGCTTAGCATCTACTGTAGCCTTAAATATAATGTTTGGAGCAGCGGTCACCGCAAGGATCAATATGATTGGCAATCAAGGTATTGAATTGCCAGCCTTGCTGACTAAAGTAGATCCCATGGCCAAAGAAGAAATAGAAAATTATTCACTGTGAGTACGGAACTGAAAAAAAACAAGACGGAGCCCTTGGCCATAGTCGGTATTGGCTGTATGTTTCCCAAGGCGGCCTCTGCCAAAGCCTTCTGGTCTAACATTAAGGAAGGTGTTGATGCCATTACTGAGATACCAGCTACTCACTGGAAGCCCAGTGATTATTTTGATCAGGATAAAACTGCCCCCGATATGACCTATGCCCGCCGCGGTGGCTTCCTTGACCCGATAGATTTCGATCCTTTACTTTATGGAATGAGTCCAAAAAATATTGAGGCTACCGATACTACACAGTTACTCGGCATGGTCGCTGCCAGAGAGGCTTTACTAGATGCCGGTTATTCTACCAGCGCAGACAACAAAGATGGTCGCCCTTTCAATAGAGATAGAACCAGTGTCATTCTAGGGGTGACCGGTACTTTAGAGCTTGTGATTCCCTTAGGCGCACGGTTGGGTCACCCCATATGGCGTAAGGCATTAAAAGATGCGGGGATAGAGGACGATCTTGCTGATGAAGTAGTAAAACGAATAGCAGAAGAATACGTACCCTGGCAGGAGAACTCCTTCCCTGGTCTGCTCGGTAATGTCGCCGCAGGACGCATAGCAAATCGCTTTGATCTTGGCGGAACTAATTGTGTTGTTGATGCCGCCTGCGCCAGTTCCTTAAGTGCAATACACATGGCGGCAATGGAACTGTATGCCGGTCGTTGTGACATGGCCATTACCGGCGGGCTTGATACTTTCAACGATATATTCATGTACATGTGTTTCAGCAAAACACCGGCATTATCACCTACAGGAAATAGCCGTCCATTTCATGCTAATGGCGATGGTACTATTCTCGGTGAAGGCATGGGAGTTACAGTTCTGAAACGTTTGTCTGATGCCAAAAAGGATAATGACCATATATACGCAGTCCTGAAAAGCATTGGTTCATCCAGTGATGGCAAAGGTAATGCAGTATATGCTCCAAGTGTTAATGGTCAGAAAAAGGCACTACGCTTTGCCTATGAAGAAGCAGGAGTGACACCAGGAAGCATTGAGCTAGTAGAGGCACATGGCACAGGAACCAAGGCTGGAGACGCAGTAGAAGCCGAAGCATTGTCTGAAATATATCGTGAAGATCAGGAGCAGGGAACATGGTGCGCGATTGGATCGGTAAAATCTATGATTGGACATACCAAGGCCGCAGCGGGTGCTGCCGGGCTAATTAAGGCAGTCATGGCTTTACAGCACAAAGTCTTACCCCCAACTATCAAAATTGACCAACTGCTGGAAATCCTTGAACCAGGCAAAGCTCCCGTATACGTCAATACTATAAAACGTCCCTGGGTAAGCAGGCCAGATCATCCTCGCCGTGCAGCGGTGAGTGCCTTTGGCTTTGGAGGAAGTAACTTTCATGCAGTGCTGGAAGAAGCTGAAGTCAGTAGTGAAATTGATTGGGACGGAAATGTATTATTGTGTGCTTTCAGCGCCAACAGCAAAGAAGATATAAAAACTGAGCTGGCAAAGTTTAAAGAGCAGCAGCAATGGAACAGTTTGCGGAAAAAAGCCGCTGAGTCATTACAGAATTTCAATCAAAATAAACAATATCGCTTGATCATTATAATCGAACGCAACAAGACTACTGTCGATAAACTTACCGACTCTGCTATTGTCATGTTGTCTGGAGAGAATGACTCTTGGAGTACGCCAGATGGTGCCTATTTTGGCTCTGGTAAGAAAGCTGGCAAATTGGCTTTTCTGTTTCCAGGGCAAGGGTCGCAATACCCAGGCATGCTACTGGACTTAGCATGCCAGTTTCCACAAATGCTTTCCTCACTGGAGCTGGCAAATACAAGCGTTGGGCTGGATGACGATGGTATGCGATTAAGTGATCGGATTTATCCAATTCCTGTATTCGAAGATCAGGCATTGGAAAGAGACGTCAAGGCACTGCGTGAGACAGCAACTGCCCAACCAGCTATTGGCGCAATAAGTTCTGGAGCAAAAAACATCCTTGAATATTTTGGCATGACTGCAGACGCGACGGCCGGTCATAGTTTTGGAGAACTGTCCGCTTTGGCTTGCTCGGGTGTATATGGTGAAGAAAATTTTTATAAATTGGCAAAGAAACGTGGCGAGTTAATGCAACAAGGCAATGGTGACAATGGCGGCATGCTTGCAGTCATAGCAACACCCTCTGATCTATATACATTGATCGAAGAACATCAGCTAGACTTGATAATCGCCAACCACAATGCGCATTCTCAAGTAGTGTTATCCGGCAACAGGGAACAAATTACGAAAGCAGAGAGCATTTTGTCTGAAAAAAAAATTCGTTCACAACAACTTTCTGTTTCCGCAGCATTTCATAGTGTATTTGTTGCCGACGCAGAAAAGCCATTTGCGCAATTCATGGATGGTATTAAGTTTAAAAGAGCGGACATACCCGTCTACTCCAATACAACCGCTGAGGTATATCCAACAGCTGTAACAGATATCCCGGCATTGCTAGCCGGGCAACTGGTCCGACCAGTTGAATTTGTCAGTCAAATTGAGAACATGTACCAGGCGGGGATACAAACATTTATCGAAGTAGGGCCATCAAATACTATCACTGGATTAGTGAGCTCCATCCTCAAGGAAAAAGACCATAACGCAGTTGCACTGGATGCATCGAAAGACAAAAAATCAGATCAGTTTGATTTAGCTTGTTTGCTGGCAAAGGTAGGCGTATTGGGCCATAAATGTAATATTGAGCGTTGGGATGAAAATTATTTGAAGGATCTGAGGGAAGAGAAAAAACCGGCGATGTCTATCCCACTGAGCGGAGCAAATTATGTGATGCCCAGAGAGCGGTCAAAGCCCATCACCAGAAAACCACAAGTCGCACCTCAACAAGTTGCGCCCCAACAAGAGATGAAAATAGATAAACAAACAAGACAAGCATCTGCCAAGATTAATCCAAATCAATTCAGCGCGGCTTTACAAACAACACAACAAAGTATTCTGGCTTTACAGAAGATGCAGAAACAAACTTCTCAGCTGCACCGACAGTACCTTCTTGGTCAGGAAGAATCTCAGCGCACGATTAGACGCCTGGTTGAACAACAGCAAAGCCTGCTGAACGGCATCCCCATTACACCCTTAACAAATTCTGAAACTGTCTACACTGCAACCCACGAAAAAGAACAAGCGGCTGTAAAAGCACCTGTAGAAATAGAACAAACTATTCCGGGTTCGCCTACCGACCATGCGCAAACTGGTTTACGTAGTGTTGAATCTGCAAAAAAGGATAGTAGTCAGTACGAGCACATCCTGTTAGGGGTAGTCGCGGAAAAAACCGGATATCCGATAGAAATGCTAAGTTTGGATATGAGTCTGGATACTGATCTGGGAATTGACTCAATAAAACGAGTTGAGATCCTTTCCGCACTACAGGAGAGACTACCCGATGCAAGGCAGATCGAGCCGGAAGAATTAGGTACTTTCCAACTACTTCTACATATTGTCGAATATCTGGACAAAGGCAATGCAGAAACGACTGTTGGATCTGCCCAACAAACCGTTTCCAATGTGATCGATACTACAATTTTCGAAAATGCCCTTCTGGAAGTTGTTGCTGATAAGACAGATTATCCAATGGAAATGCTGAATCTGAACATGAACCTGGATAGTGATCTGGGAATAGACTTTATTAAACGTGTAGAGATACTTTCTACCCTACAGGAAAGGCTACCTGATACACTGACAGTTAAGCCGGAGGAACTGGGCGCATTACAAACATTGCAGCAGATTGTCGAACACATGCAGAGAGGAAGCGAAACTGTAACTGAAGTTGAAAGCAAAAAAGAAGCAGTGATATCTGTGGAGAACCCGGCTGAAGGTTCAATTACCAGAAGTGTTGTTGAAGTATCAGCCCTTGCAGAAAAAAATAGAAAAACAATTACTATAGATAGTAAAGCTCTTGTTTGGGTGACAGACGATGGTACTGAACTGGCAGAGAAGGTCTGCGAGGCCTTGCAGAGAAGGAATTTAAACGCACAACTTGTACAACTGGATAAGAAAGCTGAAAAGAACGTTGCCGCTTTAATAATAATGACCCCAACTACTGCCAACAGCCAATTTATTCAAATGGCATTCAATCTGATCCGTCAACTTGGAAAGCAAACAATAATACTGACCAGCGTAACTCGTCTGGGGGGGGCGTTTGGTATTGAAGATCTATCTTCCGCCAACCCAGTGTCTGGGGGCATAGCGGGCATAATTAAAACTGCTGATAAAGAATGGGCCAATGCTAACTGTAAGGCAATAGACATACCCGCCAATCGAGGTAGCGCAAAGCTGGTAGAAGCGATTGTTGACGAGATATTAACTGAAGGGCCGCTAGAAGTTGGTATCAGTAAAAATCAACGTTGCACCCTATCCTTAAATACAATCAAATTGAACGACTCAATCGGACAAAATCCATTTAGAAAAGGAGACTCGCTTGTTATTACCGGCGGAGCCAGAGGAGTCACTGCTGAAGTTGCACTTAGTCTGGCACAGCACTATCAAACAAATCTTTTACTGTTGGGGAGAAGCCTCTTACCTGAAAATGAACCGGAGTGGCTAAGCCAGCTTAAAGATGAAGCCGAAATAAAGAAAGCAATTATTAGCAGGCAAGCTGAAGAACAAAATTTAACTCCAAAAGCTGTAGAAGAAAAATATAGGTGTATTATCGCAAATCGTGAAATCCTTACTAACCTTAAACGCATTGAAATAAGTGGTGTAAGCGTAGAGTATCGCTCTGTAGATGTACGTGATGCCGAAGAGGTTGCCAACGTTATTAGCATGGCGCGCAATACATTAGGACCAGTACGCGGCTTTGTCCATGGGGCAGGTGTGCTGTCGGATCGCTATATTGAGGATAAGACGGAAGAACAATTCAATAAGGTATTTTCAACAAAAATCGATGGCCTGCAGGCTTTGCTTAACGCTACCGAGAAAGATGATCTAAAAGCCATAGTAATGTTTTCATCTTCTACCGGGCGTTTTGGTCGCAAGGGCCAGGTAGATTATGCTGCAGCCAATGAAGCATTAAACAAAGTAGCTCAACAACAGCAAACTAAGCGACCGGATTGCCGTGTGATCAGCGTTAACTGGGGGCCATGGGATGGCGGCATGGTTACCCCGCAATTAAAGAAAGTATTTCATGATGAGGATATCAAGGTCATTCCCCTGAAAGTTGGAGCTGAATATCTTGCCCAGGAAATTGCAACAAAAGGCCCGGTTGAAATTGTTATATTAGGCTCATCAGATCAACAAATTAATGTCAGTACAGAAACCGCTGCAACAGACGACTCATTACAGTTGGCCTTTACGCGTAAACTAAATATCAAAGATTACCCGGTACTTCGTGATCACGTTATAAACGGTAAAGCTGTGCTACCGGCAGCCCTTGCTGTTGAATGGCTAGCTCATGGTGCGATGCACAACAATCCAGGAGCAGCATTTATCGGCTTTGATGATTTGCGCATATTAAAAGGCGTCATACTTGAAAATGGTGATAATGAAGAACTGAGTATTATGGTTGGGCAAGTCACTATAAAAGATGATATTGACTTTGTCTCCGTAGAGCTACACAGCAGTAACAATATTCATGTCAGAGCAAAAATCCTGTTAAGTCAGAATTATCCACAAGCTTTACCCTCCACTGAGGAGAGCCCCACGGGTAAATTTCTACTAAGTAAAAATGAATTTTATAGTAATGGCCAGTTATTTCATGGCACAAGCTTACAGGGTATTGAATCCATTAGTGCTTGCTCTGAAAAAGGAATTATCGCTAGTGTGGCGTCCGCACCTCCACCTTCCGCCTGGACGACTAACCCAGTACGGTCTTCCTGGCTTCTTGACCCCTTGATTCTTGATGCCAGTTTTCAGTTGATGATTCTGTGGAGTTTTCAAAATTCAAATAATGGCTCTCTACCAACAGCCATCGGTAAATACCGCCAATTCCAAAGTAAATTTCCCGTGGATGGCATTGAAATAACTGCTCGTATTGAAAAAAATACAAGTCATGCAGCTATAGTAAATATTGAGTTTATGGATAAACAAGGAAAGCTGGTTGCCAAGATAGAAAGCTGCGAGTGCGTAATAGATGGTTCCTTAAATTCTGCTTTTACCAGAAATACTCTGAGGCTACAAACGGAAAATTAACAAGACGGAACTGTTTAAGTTTAAAGGGAATCTATTTTATTCCTGACTTTAATACGGCTTAAGTTTCCTTTTTCCTTACCAACTCCTGATCTGTTTGACGTAGTCGGTGAGCAAGGATCTCAAGTAGATTTTTATAAAACACTGCTGCCAATAAACGAAACATCGATCGTCAAAAGTATCGCCCTGACCTGACCAATAATAATGATGTAGATATAACTATCAAGCTCCTCCTCTCTGGCAATTACTTCATTGGCAAAATACTTACACATTTTACTTAGCCCAAGAATTTGGTTTAAGAATTTCTCATCGATATTTCCAAGGAAGGGAAAATGCTTAAACTTTGCAAACAAATCATTGCGATCAATTAAATAGTTACTTTCTTCCGTAGTCGCCAAACCTGCATATTACAACTACTAAATATAGCGGTCAAAGCCACCCTTACTTGACAATATAAATAATAGTCTGTAGTACAATGAGGTAGGCTCGATTAAACTAGATTGATGTATCCCCAGAACGCTGCGAGAAATTAAACCATTAGTGGATTAATGTTATCATCTTGACAATTGTCAAGATGATAACAGTTAACAACGATTAACGTGTCACGACTATTAAATCAGCTAGGAAAATGCGGAGTAAGCTATGATCAGTATTGTAGAATTTATGACCCAGGAACACAGAAACTGCGATGATGAATTAGCAACAGTTGAAGAAGCAGCAAATCAAGAGGACTGGGAGAAAACACAACAATTTTCAGAGGCATTTTTAAATACAATGGAAACACACCTCCTCCAGGAAGAATCAGTAATGTTTTCAGCATTGGAAGAAGCCAGCGGAATTACTGAAGGCCCAACAGCCATGATGCGAATTGAGCATCAGCAGATACGGGATCTATTTCTACAATTACAATATGCGGTAGAGTCAAAAGATAAGGATGAACTGATGGACACCACCGAAACCCTGCTTATCTTATTACAACAACACAATATGAAAGAAGAGGGCATGCTTTATCCAATGTGTGATAATCAGTTAGCAGGTAGTATTGATGAGCTAATCAAAAAAATGAATGAAATAACAGTCTAGTGGCAGAAGAAATTACTATAGATGCGCGTTACGTTGAACCGCCGGAGCCATATGAGTTAGCGACTACAACCCTGGCTACGCTTAAAGGTGGCCAATATGTAAAAATGCTAATTCCAAGGCAACCAAAAATTCTTTACCTCTGGCTTGAACAAAATGGTTACGATGAAGAAACCAGTCAACTTAGTGAAGATCTCTTTGCGATATATATTTGGGAAAAAGATGATCAACAAACTGCAACTGAGATAATGTCTATTGTCGTGAGATAATGTCTATTGTCGATGGATCTACAAGTGATCACTATGCTTTAAACCGGGCAACTTACCTCTGTTCACCTAATAGAGTAACACTACACGCTGTCCAATCACGTAATCTTGGATAATTTTCTATTCTATGTATGGAAGTCTATCATTACAGCAGACCCCACCAATATCTGTGCCTGCTCGCTTCTTTCTAACTGCACCTGTATTTGGAGCTATAGCAGCTCTAATATTGCTTTTCTCTGGTGAAGATATCCTGTCATCCCGCTGGACACCAGAGGTCTTGGCCATGACTCATAGTATGGTGTTAGGTTTTTTTTCATCGATAATGATGGGTGCCGTACAGCAAATGTTGCCTGTACTGGCAGGAGCTGTAATTAAAAAACCAAGGCTAGTCGCAGCACTAATCCATATTTGCTGGGTACCAGGAGTATTATTGTTAATCAGCGCATTTATTCGCTACCAGTCTTATTTATTTATTTCCGCATCAATATTGATAGCAATAGCAGTAGTGATCTTTATTTCAACTGTGCTTTATAGCGTTTCTCAGGCAAAGACCTTTAGTGAACCAGTGCCTGGTATAAAGCTCACGGTCTTATCGCTTTTTATCACACTGATCCTAGGCTTGATCCTAATTGCTGGTTATACCGGTTATTTACCTCTATGGCGACCAACACTAACCAACTTGCATCTTAGTTGGGGCCTGACGGGCTGGACAGCTGTGCTAGTAATCGCCATCTCCTGGCAAGTAGTACCAATGTTTCAGATCGCATCCCCCTATCCATCCTTGCTACGCCGCTTTACCGTGCCGCTTTTCATGGGATTGCTACTAACAAAATCCTTGCTAGTTTGGTTCAAACCAATTGCCATATTTGAACTATTAATAGATTTGTGGATAGCTGGCTTACTATTATGGTTTGCGCTTGCGACACTTAATATACAAAGAAACCGTAGGCGTAAGATACAAGATAACCATGTTTATTTCTGGCGTTTATCAATGATTAACCTGATCCTTGCTGTTAGCTGTTGGATCTATGCAGAAATCTCTGAACAGACAATTTTTGATCTACTTGCTGCATCTCTCTATATAATGGGCTTTGCCATGGCTGTTGTCACCGGCATGTTAATTAAAATTGTTTCCTTCCTAATATGGATACATCTGCAGGCAGCTGCGGATACTTTAAGGGAAGATGGCCACAGAACATATAAAGTACCAAAGATGAAAAGCGTCATATCAAGTAAAAAAGCGAGGCAGCTGTTGATCGGTCTTATCGCAGCAGAACTCTCTTTTTTACTAGCGTTACTCTGGCCACAATACTTTAGTTTCATTACAGGCGTAATCTGGCTTTGTCAGTTTTGTCTGCTTGCATGGATCATAGGGAAAGCATTATATAGTTTTAAAAACATTATTCGACAAATTGAAAACTTATCCCAGAATTCATCAACCTTGGGTTCAGAAACTGCCAAGCTAAATCAAATCTAACATCGTGCTGACATAACCTTATCGCTGTTCTCAATGCTTTGAGAGCGTGATTGTTTTAAATGTTACTGGGCAATCTGCTGCACCATATAAATATTATTAGTGAATGGGAGTTGCGTCTCCGCGCTCAACAAAGAACTATTATTCAGCACCCGAGGCATGACGCTATCGACGATCGCGATACCCGGTTGATACTCACGGTATGGATTAAAAAAGCCCGCGCGCGCGACCATAGCGCAACTGTCTCGAGCCAGGTAATATCTTCCAGGCGTCGACGATATTGTTCTCGTTAAAACTAAACGCCGTGCTATCCGGTTGCTCGAGTCGGAGCTTGTACTTACCGCCGGTAAAGGCCAGCATTCCGCGACAGGACGACAGGAATTTGTTTAAATTGCTAAGCGTGTCCTCGTCGGTATTGAGCACGCCGATACAAGTGTAATGCTTTTGCATGGCCGAGCCGCTAGCTTCATCCGGAATCGAGACCAATTCGTCATAATAGTTTGCGGCATTGATAAACGAAGTGTAATCGATCCTGGGCCCGTCGATGCCGCGGCCATAACGTGTATTCGTTAGTTTATTGTAAATACATAAGACTGGGTTATCGCCTCATTTCCAAGTCAGATCGCGAACGTCATAAACAATTTTCCAATTGCCATCCGCTGTAATTGTCGGAAAGCCATTAAAGGCCTCCTCGTCCCATTTTAAACAGATGTAGGTATAGACAGCGCCAGAAAGCTTGTGGTTCTTCGTCCATCCTGCAACACGGCTAACGAGGTCCGGATCGGCTGCTTGATCATCAGTCTCCAAATGATGATGTATATCGACTAAGCTATTAAAATGTGCGTCCGTCGATAACACACCATCTATTTTTATGGCGTTAATACTGGAACACTCACCCTCACCACATACAATCACCAAGTGCAAGAATTCATTATCGGTACCGTTTGATTCGATAAAGACACGCGGGTCGCCAACCTCACGCTGGCCGTAAATCACTTTTAATGGCTCGGCCGTACTGGTGCTATTGAGTAACAGGCCGACGTTTTGACCGTCGAACAAACCGCTGGTAAAGTCCGGCGGATCCGATGTGAGTGCCTTGTCAGCCAAGGCCAAACCGACACCAATAACGACACCGACCGACCCCGTCTTCTAAAAAACCGACAACACCGGCGATATCTTCAAATACGTCTGGTATTAGATCCGTAGCCTCCGGCGGATACCTGGACAATTGTCTCGACCGATGGTAGTGAGACTGCGATCACCGCCAAAGAGTGCGACCAGGTTGCCGAGGCTCACCACCACGGCCGCACAATCCGATGATGCGTTTTGAAGAACAGAAAGTCACCGACCTGTTAAAAATTCGGCACGGCTTCCGCAGTACCGTACCCCAGCAACCAGGACTCGACCGAGTACACCGCACGTTCGAACGCGATCGCGCCGCCTCGTCGTGTCATTTACCCTTTAACGCTTCATAGAGCTGATGGCGATCACCGGTCATCGCATCGAAACAGATCGCAGTCATAGGGCCACCATTGCAACGGACGTTCTTGCCAATCGTTCACGATCTCGATCAATGGCGTGTGGTAGCTGTTGATCTTCATGCGTTCAGGCCGACCCCCATCGGATCTCTTTATTGATCTCCGAGGTAAATTCAAGCCCCATATCACCCAAAAAAAGATTTTGTTCTTCGTAGTTTGTGCGGCGACCAAGTCGACGACCAAAGTCGGCCCAGTGGTTCGTCGCTTTCAGCGTAACGATGGACTTGCCAGCGTTCGGATCATCATCGATGATCGGCTCGTCCATTAAGCCATCAAAGACGATAATCGGCGTATCGAGGAGCTGCTAATAGTAGCCATTCACAATATAGTCATCTTGATCTGCGGCATAAAGATCGCCGGCATTGCCGATAAAGCCGAGAAGGATCACTAAGCGCCGATCGATGCACTTCTCATCAGGCACCAGTGCGATATTGGTTTGATCCACGCCGGGTAAGGAGATCGTTGCCTGATTGATCTGGATATCTGTGGTTTCCTCAACGTTGGTGCGTGATAAATAGTTACCATTCGAAAGGTGGGTATTGTCATTCCATTCAGGCGAAAGGTGACTGTCGTTGGCAAAAATAATCCCGCTATCGAAGTAACCCCAGAACAGATATACTGGGTTTAAATAATTTTTTTGCAATCTCGTTGAGTGAGATCGTACTCATGCCACGACCGGGCATTAAGCAAAGCCATCCTCAACATCGTCCTCAATAAAAGTCAGCTGAAAATCATAAAACCAAACACTATGGATCAGCGTCTGAATGAGATCACTGCCGAGAGTCACGGCGAAAATGGCGTCCGTGTGGGTGGCCGTACACATTATCCCTAGGCGAGACAACCAGGTTCGGCTTGAACAGAACGGAGCTATTACCGCCGCCACCACTGTTGCCGTCGTCTGTCACCATGTAGACTTTGTTATGATCATCAAACTTGAAAAGATCCATTCTCTCGAGAACATTGGTCTGATTCGCCGTGAAACCATCAAGCACGATCGTGCTTGATGGTTTGTACCGCGCCTTTAACTTTCGGCGTACCTAGCCAAGCACCGAGCGGCGTGAAATGAATATGGATGACTACTTGAAAGGATCCGAGTTGGCCTTCTTGTTTCACGTAAAACGCAAAGATTGGCACTATCTCTACGCGGGATAAATTACGCCAGAAGAAATCAATCGCCCACCGTTGCGCACCCGTACCGCAGCGCTTGCGTTTGTCAGAGTGCGCGGTCGAGATCCGGGCCGACGCGTAGATACCCCGGATCTTGGCCTCTATCGGATCTGGACTGTTGGGAAAAGTACCAGCCATATCAGGTTGTCATCGCTACAGCAACGCCTTTCTTGGCGAAGACATTGTTCACCAGGCCGACGATCTCGTTCTTGCGCTTGGCGAGAAACTGCAGCCCGGTTTGTGTATCGACAGCCTGGATGACCAGCGCATAGTTAACCGTTACCGACACTTGTCCGCCGCCGCTGGTTAACTTGTTGTTAGGAACGACAGAATGCCCGCCACCCTTAAACGTTACCAACAGCACCCTCGAGGCCGCCAAAGCCAACCCCAACCAAGCCACCCAGCAAACCGGAGATGATACTCCTGAAACCGCTTTCCATGGGACTAATGATCGTCTGTTGAGCGGCTATCTCAAGAAAGGTATCAATGATCGATTTAGCGAGCCTCTTGATATCGGTGTCCGCGCCGGTGACAAAGTCTTTGATTGCGTCGCGTGCATTGCCACCGAAATCATGGATCGTATTCTCTAATTGTTTGAACGAGTCTTTGCCGATTTCTTCGAGCACCTCGATCGCTTTCTGCTCGTCAAATAATTGCGCCGTTAACCACTCAACCACTTGTCGCTGTTCATTGGTCGCGTCAGTCGAGAGTCGATTGAGTTCTTCATAGATCGCCAGCTCCTTGCCGGCCAATCGCAAGACTTCAATTTCTTCCCTTAGCGAATTGATTAAAGCCTCGTCTGATTTTTGATTTCCGTCCAATTCTTTACGCTGACGCTCCAAGGTTTCGCGCTGCGCTTTGGCGACTTCGTCTCCCTCCTGGAGCACTTCAATAATTTCTAACTGCTGCGCAGCAAAAACAAGATCCACTTCCGAGGTGTTCAATTTTGCGAGTTCGTAGAGTTTGATCTCACCGCTGTCATGCCAAAGGTATCGGCTTGTTTCTCCAGTGTCTTGGTTATTGATTCGATCGAGCCAAGTGCGCCACTATCAGACCCATCAGCCAGCAAGGCATCGCTGTTATCAAATTTAACATTTGACTTAAAATCAAAGGGCTCGCCCTTGTTGCACGAGCGGTCTGCATTGGCAATTTTAAGGGCCTCCAGCTCCACCCGAAGCGCTCTGATCTTTTTAAGATCATTGCCCTGCAGCATTCCCCAAAAGGTCAGGCAAGGTAGAGCCAGCGTTTGCTAGTAGATCCGGAATACTGAGAAGATCCTGCAGGAAGATTAATGCCTGGTGTCTTATTGCGTTGAGCGCTTTAAGTGGGACATCAATTACACTCGGAAGAACAGCGACAATCAGGTTCGCAAACTCGGCGATCTGCCGGGCCAAGCTCACGGGCAAACACCAACCCCAAAGCACGTGATGGCTGTCGTATTCGGACCAGGCCGTCGTCCGCCTTCTGCATTGCATCAGCAATGAGCTCGAATTGCCGATCCGACGCGAGCTGGTTTAAGGCCTTCGCGTCAAGCTGCAGTTCCTCGAGCGCCTTCTCCGCCTCACCGGTTCCCATTGTTGCCTCGGCGGCACGGCGGGCCATACGTTGAATACCCATCGTAAAGGTCGCGAAGGTGGCATCGTAGATCTCCGCAACGTGTTGATACTGTGAGATGGTCTCAGTACCAATACCAAGGCGTTGAGATAAAGTGGTGATTTCGTTCGCGACCTGGATTAGATCGCGTTACTAGAAAAGGCGATCCGCCCGCCGCCAGGAACCCGAGGACGGTGCGCTTTAACACAGCACCCACATTGCCAACACTCTTTTTAATTGAGTTCAATACTTGCTGTGTTTTGTCCTCAGCACTGATCTCATATTTTGCACGGGCGTGAGAAGTCATAATTTACGGATGCTATTGGTTTTTTTTCGGATTTGATTTTAAAATATGACTGCCAGCACATGAACTCTAACTTTGTCATTTCGAGGGCTGTGTTTAACGTGACGTCGAGCACGTCCGCTATTGCGAATCGATTATAGAGCTCGACGTCACTTCGGAGTTTTTTTCAATTTGCTCCTGATCCGTCTTTGTCAGACCCCTCAGCCGTATCCAGGCACACACGAGATAGAACATCAGATCCCGCCGATCGCATAATGTCATTGATCCGCGTCTTTTGAAAAATCCACTTACCATTTTCATCGCGCGCACGTTACTGCAATGTCGCTGCCAATGGCTTGAGACTATTTTGTGACGCGAAACGATAGATCTCGTCCTTTTCCTTTAATGTCATTGGTCGACAATAAATGACAAGAGGACCGCTCTCATCGCCCCACTTCGGAGTCTCGATGATCCATGTCTCCTGAAGTTTTGCTTTTAAGTGCGATTCCATTCGCTCAAGAATTGCCTTAGGCATAATTTACCCTTGTTTTTCTATTGACTAAGCAACGGCTGAATGTGTCAACGCGCCATTCCCTTCGCCAGTAAATGTAAACCCAACAATGTCGTCCTTATCATTGTTTGTATTTACTGGCGTTATAATCGCCGAGTCGCTAAGTTTTTTGTTACCGCTAGAATTATCCTTCTGCGGATAAGCGTTGATCGTGACAGACGCGTCGATAAGTATGGTTGCCTGGCCATTCGTGTCAGTTGGGTCATGCCAGGCGCTACCGCTGATATTCCATGACTTTTTCCCGACTTTGCCTGTTTTATCGGCATCTCCCATCGCGGTATCTTCCTTGTACTCAGCCACTTCATTAATAGAAAAGTTTCGCATCTCAGCGATCACGTTTGCGCCTAGCTCCAGTGAACCGTCGTTGTCGTCATATGTACTCATAATGATCTCCTGTTACGGTTTGAAAAAATGATCAATCAATTTCTGCGAAGTCCTGATCACGCTCCTCCGCAGTGATCTCGAAACCGAGCACGTCTTCCAGATAGTCAAAAACCCCCGGCTTTTGATTTTCTGTCCACGGGTCGAGGCTCGCAAGGAGTACCGGCATTTTCTTGATTGCCTGTTTGATCAAGCCAATCCGTCCTAGTGTCTCTGTGGTCTCATTGTTGGTTGTACCATCACCGGCCAATTTCAAGTCGAGCGATTTCAAATAGTCGGCCTGGCTTTCTGAGACTTCTGATTCTGTCTTGCCGTTTGGCGATATGAGTTTGACTTTATTCACTACTCTTTCCCGATTAGCTAATTAGTGTCGATGGATCTGTTCGAGCGACGCGATACAACGCCCGGTAAACCATTGTCATTAATGCACGTAGTTGCTCGGCTTCTGCGTCCATTTCGATATCTGTACTTTGCAATCGATAACTTTTCGCTTTGCCGTTGAGTGTTGGCGCTGCAACCATGAGTTTTTCAATCTCGAGCGCATAGGCGTCCATTTGTGTATCGAGACCCGTCGTTTTCTTTGCCCTAATTTCGATCGCAACTAGTAACTCTCTGTACTTCTTGCCACTCATCGTTCCGCGATCTTCGTCGATATTTTCCTCAATGGTTGAGATCGCTACGTGTGGTAAATTCAGCTTATCAGTCGGATACACACGCGATGTGATAATGTTCGCGAACGATACGGACAAGGTAAGGGGCGCATCATCGGCGTCAGCGATTAAGATCACCTTCACCTCGTTTCGAGCGTCTGTTCTTGCGTAAGCCATGTTCTATCTTGTTTTTAATAGTGACTCAGGCGTCTGTCAAACTCCTTCGCGTACAAGATCGCGTCTATTTTTTTGGATCAATCGCTTCACGTCCTTTTGCAAGGTCCGCGAAACGGATACTTTTTTCACTGTTAAGGGATAACGCTCTTTGTCGACTCTGTTTAACACATGGCGTTGACCGCTACTGCGTACAGGATTGATAAAAGCACTCTTGTAAAATCACTTACTAGCCCGGGCCCTTTTTTTCGTTTGCCGTGGCTTGCCGATTTGTATCGCCAGGATCCCGCGTAGATAAACAGCTGGCTTCACCTTCTGTGTGACGCCGAGCTTCTTCGTTACGCCACGTGATAGATCTTGTATTAACCTTGCTGATCGTTTTATTCGGGCTATTCCTGGACGCTCTAGGAACTAAAGCCCTACCAACGCGATTGATGTTCTTGATGAGGCATTGCCAAGTTAACTTCCTTGAACTACTAAAACCTGCTTGATATCAACCTAGGTCATTGCTGTATTTTCCCAACAAGCAAAGAAACGCATTCTTAGAAATCGATAGGTCTCAGCACGCACCAGATGACGATCCAAATTGAACCGACAAGAATCGCTGTGTCTGTTTCACTGACTTAAACCCTCGCCATCCCCCGCTCTCTTGTCCTAGTCGGCTGATGGGATAGCTCAGCTTTATTGTTGGCATACTGAGCGTTATCATGCATCGATTATGGGATAATCTCTCGGTGCGCCACGTCATGACCTCTCAACTTATCTGTGATAATTTTGCGCAGCTCACCTATG
>Ga0056107_100078_pt1 | contig 18066 bp, 14 predicted proteins | sample WorMetcrassitun2_FD_77006 | JGI IMG/M metagenome (GOLD analysis project Ga0056107, IMG submission 77006) | Marine gutless worms symbiont microbial communities from Max Planck institute for Marine Microbiology, Germany - Olavius crassitunicatus.2 ...
CCACTGGAGGTCGAAACCCATAGGTAAAGTTGCCGCCAACCTGCCATTTATGAAAAATATGGCAGAGTATAATTTCACACATAATTGTTGACACTACCTTCAATGCATCGATAACCTGAAGGGTCATGACGCGATGCACACCCGGCCGCAGGCCCACCAGCAATCGTTGTTCCCGTGAGGCCCGATAATCGATCACCATCGGTAAATGTTCCCCAAATACTTTCTGGGCACCCTGTTTTCCTTGTCGTTTTTCAGGAAAAGCTTTGCCAAGAAGCGCAGTGGTCGCCACCAGTGCCTTGTAACAACCGCAGGTATGGACACTGGTCACAAGAAGCGGTTCATCCCGCCGGTTCAACGTAATAATGAGCATCAATCCAGGATTTTTCCCGGCAGTCAGATTAAAGGGTATCAGGCTAAATGGGACAGCGGGGAAATGGACCCGATAAATAAGATTCGCGTATAACCCCTTGGCTGTGGAAAAAGTCATTTTCCCGCCATAGATTGCAGGACGATCGGTATCGATGGCAATCTGTTCTTCGCCATTTTTACCCTGCAAGGCGACCGGGCGGCCGATTCGATTATATTGCTGGTGATAGTCGTAAACCTTAAAAATCGGGGCAAACCGATGCAAGATATCTTCTTCTTTTTTTTCCGCCAGGTAAACAGCTTGAACCGAATCTGCAGCGATTGGTATGTGATGGGCGCAACCTGCCGCTAAAAAGAGGATTATAACGCCTATATGGATCAGGTAGTTTCGAAAAGCAGACCGATACCGAATGCTTGCGCTTAAAATAGATGATTGATAATTTTTATGAGCGATATTGCCCGGCTCTTTTGCATGCATCATCTTATTTTCCTTATTCATCGATTGGTACGACAATATGATTTTTAAGAGGCGTATCTATCCAAAATGCCACCGACCATTTTAATTTAATTCAAGATGTGGAGATCGGAGTGGATGTTTCTTAGTATAAGATCAGTCTTTAGAATGTACAGCAGGGTCGGCTATTGACTTTAATCTGACGGTTATGTAAAAAGTTTTGACCCAATGGGTCGATAAGATGTAAACTTTTTGAGCCATTTTGACCGCCCTGCCCCACCCGTCTCTTTTATTTCCTGTCATTTATCCTCGATAAATGGAACAATCGTCTGGTAATTGCCACTTATTATGAGATCGAAAAATGACGAAAAAACCTCACAAAAAACCCAAGCCCATCCTTAAGCTTATTTTTTGGGTGACCACCGTGGTCGCGGTTGCGGTCGCTATCGCCATTGTCGTGTACGGTGGGTATCTGGCAAAGCGGATTGAAAACCGATTTTCCGGACGGCGTTGGAATATTCCGTCGACCGTCTATTCGGACACCACCCTTCTTTATCCCGGCCAGAAGGTAAACCGGCCCTTTTTCTCTGAAAAATTACACCGACTGGGTTATCGCGAGGTTTCCCGCGCGCTTCAACGAAGCGGACAGGTGCTTTTTTCGCATCGACACATCGATATTTTTCTCCATGATTTTAAATCCCCTACTTTTGAACAAATTGGTTTTGCCGTCCGGATCCGGTTTAAAAACGACCACATCACATCGATCGTTCGCCTTAAAGACAACCAATCAATACCGATATTAACCCTTGAACCTGAAGAACTGATGAGATTCTACGGTCCGGATCGGGAACGACGCCGACTCATTTCTATTGACAAGGTCCCGCCCCACTTGATCCACGCGGTATTGGCTGCTGAAGACCGTGACTTTTACAGTCATCATGGAGTTGATTTAACCGGTATCTTGCGCGCTTTGATCACCAATTTACGAACAGGGGCCATCCGCCAGGGCGGTTCCACCCTCACCCAGCAACTGGCTAAAAATTATTTCCTCACACCGGAGCGGACCTATACACGAAAATTAAGAGAGGTCCTCATTTCCCTTGTCCTTGAAATTAAATACGGCAAGGATGAGATCCTCGAAATCTATTTAAACGAGATTTACTGGGGGCAAGGGGGTTCGGTATCCATTAACGGTGTGGGTGAAGCGGCGCTTTTTTATTTCGGAAAACCTGTAGAGGCTCTTTCTATTGCCGAAGCCGCCACCCTGGCAGGACTTATTAAAGGCCCCAATGCGTATTCACCTTATCGGAATAAATCCCGTTGTCTGAAACGGCGCAACGAAATTCTGGTGACCATGCATCAAAACGGCTGGCTGGAAAACGCCGCACTCAAAGATGCCCGCGCCCGCGCCCTGCAACCGGCCGGCCAGACAGCCTACCACCGCCAGGCACCCTATTTTATCGACTATCTGACCCACCAAATGGCTGATTTATATCCACCAAATGTATTGTCGAGCCTGGGACTTTCGATTTTCACCACCTTGGACACCCAGGTTCAACTGGCGGCGGAACAGGCCCTTGAAAAAGGGCTTTCCCGCCTGGAGGTATCCCATCCAGCCCTCAAACGCAAAGACCCTGGACAAAAATTGCAAGGGGCCATCATCGTCATTCAGCCAAAGACAGGATACATCCTGGCCATGGTGGGGGGGCGCGAATATGGTATCAGCCAGTTTAACCGGGCCACCCAGGCCAGGCGCCAGCCGGGTAGTGCATTTAAACCGTTTGTCTATGTAACGGCGCTTAATGCATTCACACCCGTGGACCAGCTGGACAATACGCCCAAACCCTACACGGTTGACGAGAATATCTGGCGACCGAAAAATTACAGTTTAGACGCCCCAGGACGGGTCACCTTGAGACAGGCCCTGGCCCATTCCCACAACATTGCCACCATTAATCTGGGAATCGAAACCGGCCTTGAGTCGATTGTAAAAACGGCCATTGCTTTTGGTCTGACCACCGATGTCAAACCCCTGCCGTCTCTTTCCCTCGGCGCCTTCGAAGTCATCCCATTGGAGCTTGCCAGGGCTTATTGCGTCTTTGCCGCCGACGGCATGCTTCCTTTTCCATTATCCATGAAGGAGATTATGGACGATAATGGAAAGGTTCTCGAAAGACGCCATGCCAATGTTAAGCAATTGATCTCACCGGCAAAGGCATTTATAATGAATGACCTGCTGCTAAGCGTCACAACACAAGGCACGGCGGCGGCCATAAAAACAAGGGGAATTAACTGGCCGGTGGCAGGAAAAACCGGTACCACCAATAATGCCAGGGATGCCTGGTTTGTCGGCTACACGCCGGATATCCTGGCACTGGTCTGGGTTGGATTTGATAATAGTGATACAACTTTTTCCAACGGTTCCCGCGCCGCATTGCCTATCTGGGTGGAATTGATGAACGCGATCCCCCAATACGTTTCCGGTGAGTGGTTCACCATGCCGCCCGGTGTAGTGGAACAAACAGTTTGTGTAGACAGCAGTAAGCTGGCAGTTCAAAATAGCTGTCCTCATATAGTCACAGAAGTATTTTTAGAAGAGACCGGACCCCAGGAAAGGTGTCCGCTTCACGGGAGATTTGCTCCCTTTAAAAACTTGCTAAAAGGAGTGAAAAAATTATTTCGCCATGAATAGATGGATCATAATCGGTTTTTCCGTTCTGTTTCTATCCGGATGCGCCCGGGCCATCATCCCAACGACGTCCAATCGTCCGACACCGACACCCCGGGAATCCGTATCGATTCCGACGACGACGGCCACCCCGGTGCGCCCCTCACCCGCAACACCGGATTTAGAATCAACCCCCCGAGCGCTGGCCGCTTTGGAGCTCACTGAACAAGGACGAATATTCATCAATAAAAAAAGGCCGGACGCCGCTATCCGCACCCTGGAGCGGGCGATGAGTCTCTACTCAAAAGACGGGAAGATATACTACTACTTGGCCGAAGCGTGGCTTCTTAAGGGAAATATGGGGCAGGCGACCGAGTTCAACCGGCTGGCCCGGAGCTACCTTCAAAAAGATCCGATGTGGGCCGGCCAGGTTGAACGTCAGCGATTAGAAATAAATAAAGACTAACCCATCCCCAGTGTCGATTCGAGTTCGGAAACCACACCTCGATCCAGGTTCAGGTTGTCGGCTAGCTGTTGCATGTATTCTCTCTCTGCCGGGGTATCTACCTCTATGGCCAAAAGAGATGCCGCATAGATCTGCGGTGCCAGTTGAGGTTGCTTTGCCGCCTCTGCAAGGAAGCCTTCAACGTCCAGCGGTTTTCCCATTTCGGCCAATATGAAATCTCTCGCTTCTTCGGGTTCACCTGCTTCTTCAAGCTTTCCAACGATTCGCTGTACCTCCTGCTGGTCAATCCGGCCATCGGCCTTAGCGGCGTTGATCATGGCTTTTAAGACCAGCTCAGCGCCCCGTTCCAATTCCGCTTCCTGGTCGTCATTTTCTACTTCCCGCAGGCCCAAAGGAACTTCCGATTCCGCTTGGCCGGCACCCTGTAACGCTTTAAAGGCCATGGCGCCCAACATGGCCATGGCACCGCCACCCAAGGCACCTTTTAAAGATTTACCGCCCCCCCCCGAGCAAGGACCCGGCCAGAGCGCCCAGCCCGCCCAGGGCAAGGTTTTTATTTTCACCCACGGCACGGCCCGCTTGTCCAAGAACGCCTTGGAGCATCCCGCCGATGCCACTGCCACCGCTTCCGCCCAACAGGCCGGTTAACGCACCTGAAAGCCCGGATAAAGCCCCGCCGGCTGATTCTCCGCCAGTGCTTAAGGCATGTTTTAATCGGGAAGTGGTAGATCCGGACAATCCGGCTTGCATCAAGGTGCCAACGATATTGCTAAAATTAATCATTCTCGCCTCCTTTCAGATTCAGTATTAATCAATCAGGGTTAGGACTCACGTAAAATTAAATATCCAGCTTTCAAATTCAGAACCCGGTGGAAAAATCGAATGAACGATGATGTAAAATTTTTGCGCGATCCATAGCGCGTCATTGCTGTGGTCCGAGTGCTTAGTACGTGACTTTTGGTTTCATCTTCTTGGCTGCATTCACCCAGGCTTCAACAATGCTAAGTCCCGGCAATGCTCGGACCAGGCGTCGCCCGGAGCCGTTGGTTTCCTTGAGCTTGATGTGAAGGTTCTGGGGATTTCGATTCTTCAGTTCCTTCACTGTATCCACCCCGGCGGCTTTTAGTAGTTCTGCATATTGTTTACCAATTCCGTCAACGCGGAATAGATCACTCATATTGACCCATTTTAAAAGCAACTTGCTGTCGATACCGGATGAGCTGGCCAATTCTTTCCGTCCCTTGGCGGTTTTACCTTTTTCAAGTAAACCCGATACGGTGGTAATCTCCGCATTCTTCAGCTGGGCCGCATATTTTTCCCCAATCCCCTCAATCTCCGATATCCTATAATCCACCATAGCAAAATCCTCCTAATAAATGGGTAATATAAGGTAAGGTATGGCATATGAAAAATGAGAAATCAACATCGTTTTTAACAATGAATTTTCAACATCTTTTTAAGAGAAGATATTGGCAGCACATCAAAGACATTGACTCGAGCGCTGTATGATCTGGGCATACTTTTTTTGGGCGCCCCTAACGCCGATGTATACCCTTATCCGGCTTTAAAGCTCAACATATACTTTCTGGCCTTATCTCCCCCTTCACTCAGAATTAAATCGATGATGCTGACTTCATGAAGAAACGGCGGGGAATAAAGTTGTCCATACGCCGGATACCCGGTGTAATCCATCCAGGCTACCTCAATGCCCGCCGATTCAAACAGGTCGACATCCAGGTAATCCTTTGCTGCCGGACCGGATAAATAGCTTGTCGCTCCGGCTTGTTGGCATAGGGATAAGAGTCGTTCGCTGGGTCCGCCTGATAAATGGTAATCGGTCGACGACGTAATTCTTGCGCGGATATGGATCATTTTACACACAGCATTGATAAATGCCCGGTTAATAGCGCTTAGGTTCTCCTCATCGTCACCCATATACAACGCTTCAAAATGGTCACGATACGTTTTCAGATAGGAGGACTTGGCATACCATTGGCAGATCGAATACCAATGCTTTTTCCGCCAGCAGTTACCGTCAGTCCGGGTTTCGTTAATTTTCTGGGCCAGTGATGCACGCCTAACGGGAATCGTTAACCACTGCAATCCGTTGACTGTTTTTATCTGATTTCGATTGCGCCAATCGTTTTTGGTGTATTGGACTTCGTCATATAAAACAAACTCATCAACCGAATTGATGATATCAAAATATCCCTTCCAGGGGATGTAGTTTGATTGCAAGATGGCGATACGTTTCATGAAAGTGTCATCCATTATGATGAATATAAAAATATTGGATACCGCCTTGCCCCATTGACTGTCAACCCAAAGAAAAGGTGCCGATTCTGAATCTTTTAAATTTTCCCGCCCCATGGTATATACTGATGCATGCACCCATTTCGCCAAACATCGATCCGGTCAAACCTGCATTTACGGGCAGCCATCATCAATGTCGCGCGTCAATTTTTTACGAAATACGATTATCTTGAAGTCGAAACCCCGATTCGGCAACCCACCCAGATCCCGGAAGAACACATTGATGCCGTATCCTCAGGGGAATGGTTTTTGCACACGTCGCCCGAACTTTGTATGAAGCGATTGCTGGCGGCCGGTTACCCGCGAATCTTTCAAATCTGCCACTGCTTCCGCGCCAAGGAACGGGGGCACCGGCACCTGCCGGAGATGACGATGCTCGAATGGTATACCGCCAACCACGACTACCACCACATGATGACCCAGACCGAAAATCTGATCTGTCATATCGCGCGTACGCTTGGCGCTAAATCTCCCCTTCCCTATCAGAATCACTATATCGACTGGCACACCCCCTGGCAACGGATAACAGTTGCCGAGGCCTTTTTGACTTACGGATCGGCAACGGTGAAAGACGCCCTATCTACCGGCCGTTTTGATGAAATCCTCTCCATAGAGATCGAACCTTATCTGGGGATTCAGCGCCCCTCTTTCCTCATTGATTATCCGGCTGCGTGCGGAGCCCTGGCCCGGCGATCGCCGGATAATCCGGATATCGCCGAACGATTTGAATTGTACATTGGCGGGATAGAACTATGCAATGGATTCAGTGAATTGACCGACCCGGGTGAACAACAAAATCGCTTCGAACAAGCACTCCAAAGAAGATCCGATGCCGGAAAAAGAACCTATCCCATGCCTAAAATATTTCTCGAAGCGCTAAAAAATATGCCCCCTGCAACTGGTAATGCCTTGGGGCTGGATCGATTGGTGATGCTTTTTGCCGATACGAACAAAATTGATGACGTGGTAACCTTTATTCCTGGGGAACTGTAGAGGCGAGTATAAGGGCGAAAAAATTTCGCCCCTACGGAATCGGGCGCATCATGGCAAATATAATTAAAGCCAATCTCGGCCAGGGCTTCATTTGCCAGGGCAATGGCGGCTAAGGTCTTTTCTTTCTGCTGTTGAAGTTCTTGCCAGTGTTGAATTAAAAAATAAAAGATGCCGAAGCAAAAGAAAACAAATATTTTCGAAGAGGCAACAATTAAATAGTAATGCCAAACATTAAAAATGGGCGATTTCCTTCGCAGGAATCATTACTGTAGGGGCAGGCCCCCTGCTTGTCGGGCGTAGCCTTGCGAAGCCGGATGCCTGCCCTGGTCCCCATAGAAAAAATGAACATCGAACGTCGAATCACGCCACGGCGTGACAGGTTGAACATTCGGTATTGGGTGTTTATTCTTTTATTCGATGTTGGACGTTCGATGTTCGTCTTTAATCCATATCACCCTAAGCCGCATCCACCGGCACCCGTGCATCCTTTTCCGTCGGTTCGGAAATCACCAAATACAAAACGCATCCGGCCATCAGAATACCGCCGAACGGAAACGCGTAGCGAAGGGAAAAGACATCCATCATCAAACCGGCCAGAAGCGATCCGGCCAGCATGCCCAGGCTGTGGGCGACGGTCAATAACGCCATGACCGATCCCATCGCATCGGTCTCATTTCCCTTTATCACTGCGATGGCCATGACTGCCGGCATAGAAACACCGCCGCCTATTCCGAATATCAAACTGGCGGCGAACAACCCCCAAAAGCCTGTTGCCCATAAGAAGGAAACCATCGCACCGGTGACCAATATCCCCCCCACGGCGATCATCAGCCGGCGATCTATGCGATCGGCCAGGTATCCCATGGGCATCTGCATCAAGCCACCGACAAATACACCTTCCATTACAAGAAATCCAATGGCGGTACTGGACAAGGACATATTCGTAGCTGCAAGAACCGGCAAAAATCCCAAAATGATTCCGATACATGCCGTATAAGCCAGCCTGAAATAAAAAAGGACAGCGATGGCCGGATCTCTTAAAATTTGTAGCAAAGCCATCGATTTGCGCCCCTTGCTATGAAACCGTTCTTTGCGGGTTGGGGGCAAAAGAAAAAGGCAGGCGAAGAATGCGCCCAACGATAAAACACCCATGCAGAAAAACGTCACCGTCAAACTAAACTGGTCATTAATCATCCCCCCCATCAACGGTCCGAGACTCAATCCTAAAAAGATCGACATGTTGAATAGTCCCATGACGAATCCTTCCCGGCCGGCCGGCGTGATATCGCCCACATAGGCCTGGACCACCGGCATAATCATGGCCGAAGCAAATCCTTGCAGAAACCGAATGGTAATCAGCATCTCGATCGTATCGGAGAAAACAAACACAAGGGAAATCAGGGCATAGGATAATAGACCGGCAATAATAAACGGTTTCCGGCCCTTTTTGTCGGAAAGCCGGCCGAAATAAGGAAGGAAAAATGTGCGCGCCAGCGAAAATGAACCAAAAATCATGCCGATACCAAATCCGCTAGCCCCTAACGTGTGCGCGTAAACCGGCAGCAGGGGCACAACAATACCGACCCCGGTCACCGTTGCAAAAATGGAAAAAAACAGGGTGGTGAATATCTTTTTATCGATGGTTTGCATGGATATCAGTCGGCCAGTCGGCCAGTTTCCTTTTGACGGGGTTACCCCGTAATCCGGCCAACTACACCTAAATTTGCAAGTTCACAAAAGAGTGCCTGTAATCTTCTAATTCATCTTGACTCTTTCCTTCAATATAATAGCGAATTAATGCATCCGTGCCGGAAGCCCTCACAACAAACCAGAATGAATCAAACTCAATATAAGTACCATGTAGTTCTGACTCGCCAATGAGGCAAAGTCTGGTTGGTAGCGGTATTTCGTTTGCTCCCTCTGGAAGTCGCTCTTTGAATATATTCTGAACGTCAATAGCCGATAAATCACCGGTTTCAAATCTTTTGGATAAATCTTTAAAAAAATCCATCACTTTTAATTTTTTGACTTCTGCTTCAGCTTTCGCTTTATGCCGTTCAGGTCCGGTCAGGCTTTCATCGTATAGTTTTTCATCATGTCGATGAAAAAACTTATGTTTAATCTTATATTTGTTAAGTAGTTCACAATAAAATTCAGCGAAAGACTGTTTTTTGTTAAACAAGAATGCAGAAAGCGCTAAAGCCAGCAGCCCGAATTGAAAACCATCTTTTTCTCTCATTCCAACAAGCCGCTTAGTACCGTTTTTGCCCTCAAGTAGCTCGGATCCACCAAATACCGCACCCCCTGATTCCTCGCACATAATCAGCAATCTTGGTTTTTCACCGAGGCGAACTATTTCGTTCAATGCCATTTTATCCGACGGTACTATCTCTTGGGGATCAGTTCTTTGTTCAAGCCACGTGGCAAACGTCCCCCAGTATTTAAAGCCAACCTTCACATGAACCACAGGGATCTTATAAAATGCAGCTAACTCGTCCATTGCTCTAGTGGTGGTTACAGAAGATGCCAGAAACCAGTCATGCTTGAATCCACCGGTAGACATGAGGTTTTCGATACGAAAAGCGGTAAGCATAAAAAAGATCTGATTCGGCGTAAAATAAACAATGTTTTTATAATTTTCATCAACCTCAAGGCCCTGTTCGATGAAATATTGGGCTTTATCAGAAGGCGCCGTGGTCACCATATTGAATCGATCGCCATCCGGATCCCAGATAAAAACGATATCCGCATTCTTTTTATTTAATTTTTCCTGAGCCCCGATATTTTTGTAAATCTGGCTCTTTGTAGGGTCAACGCCAAAATTTTCTCCGTCAATCTGCCCAATTTTGTGATACTCGGAATCTTCCTCATCATAAAAATACTGAATCATTCCTTCTTCGCCGGTGGTAATTCCAAACAAATTAAATATCGGTTCAGTCGTTGCCTTCATGGATCCACCAACGGTGCATGCTGAACATTTAAATCCATCTTTGCCAACCCGTTTTATTTCATCGATTGATTGTTGAGGCACAACCGTTTTTTGGTATTCTGTGTAGACCTTGGTCACATCAAAATCGTGTAAAATGTTTTTACTTGATTTCCAAGGAGCAAATTTAAGAACTGCATTCGATTGCACAATATTCTTAACTTGTTCTATTATGTCTAACTCTTGCTCGGCAATTTGCTTACCAAGCCCGTCTATCGGTTTCCACCCCCCCTTAAAATATTGGGAATGGCTCGCCGTTAAATTATCCCCACTCTGGTATCCTTCGTAGAATACACCAAATGACGAATACCATATGGGTGTTGTTTTAACCTTAGACCTCAGGTGTACTACAAATCCGTGAGCGGCATAAATCCTCGATAGTATCCGAATAAACTCCTGAGTATGCGGCCGTGTTTCGCCGCCAACATGGACATGCAGTGTCGCCTCATTATTAGCAATTTTTTTGAACACCCGTGCCTTGGCTTCACCAAGAATTGCAATGGTTAATATATTCACAGCGACTTCGGGGTTAAATGCATTTAAAGGGTCCAGCTGGTCTCGGTATCCGGCAGTCATTAGATTGAAACCATCAATCCATTTGCTCAATCCGTACGTTTTTATTACTTCGCTGGTCAGTTCAATCTGCTCCCATTTATCAGATTGAGAATTAAGTGAAATTTCTTTTCCAGGCATTGACAACCTCCATCATTGAAGTCGAAATAATTAACCACTTTTATAGATCCGGGTTTATAGATTCAGTTAGATCTCATAGAAACAGTGCCAGCCCACCGATTACCCAGCAATACGGTGAAAAAAGGTGGAGTTGGCCTTTATTGACAATAAACACCAGCAGCTTCAAAGACAGATACCCCACCACTGCCGCTGACAGCATACCTGCCAAAATAATCCCTATGGAAAAATCACCGCCGCGGGAAACATCCCTTACCGCCAGCAATGCCGCACCGCTGATGGCGGGAAGCGATAGTAAAAATGAGTAGCGGGCTGCCAGATCTCGCTTTAAACCGAGAAATAGCGCCAATACAATGGTGGAACCGGAGCGAGATATGCCCGGAAAAATCGCCACCCCCTGCACAAATCCAATTAGCAATGCTTTTCCAATTGAAAAGTGCTTGACGCCGTGCCCGGTTTTGACAGTCCATCGGGAGGCCCAAAGTACCGATCCGGTAATTAGCAACATGCAGCCCACCATCTGGACAGATGAAAAAATCCGGTCGGCCACTTGATGAAATCCAAGGCCGATGAGGGCCGTAGGAATCGAGCCCAAAACGATTAAAAGGCCCAATTTAACATCCGGGTCGGCCCAGGCACCTGCCGGACCGGCCGTGCCTTTAGCCAAGCGCCTTGCCATCTGTATGAATGCGACAATAATTTCCAACAGATCTTTTTTAAAAAAAATCACCACAGCCATCAGTGTCCCCACATGCACGGCTATATCAAATACCAGCTCAGGCTTATTTAAGCCAAACAGGTGCTGAAATATGACCAGATGTCCGGAAGAGCTGACGGGTAGAAATTCGGTCAGCCCCTGCACGATACCCAGAATCACCGCTTGAATCGGTTCCAAATTCAAAATTTGTTATCCCTTCACAACCGCAATCGGCCTTAATTTTGCTACTTTTTTTGAGATGCCCGCCCCGTGGGCTACTTCCACCACCTGTGAGACATCTTTATATGCATCCGGCATTTCCTCTGCCAGCGTGGATCGTCCCGACCAACGGACTAGGATTCCTTTATCCGATAGTTCACGCTGGATCGACCGGCCCTTGCTTGCCTCTTTCGCCGCTTTACGGCTGAGCACTCGGCCGGCACCGTGGCAAGTGGAGCCAAAAGTCTCCTCCATCGCTTTTTCGGTACCCACCATGACGTACGAAGCGGTCCCCATATCTCCTGGAATCAATGTCGGCTGACCGATTTGCCGATACGTCTCACACACCAACGGATGGCCCGGGGCAAAAGAACGCGTGGCACCTTTGCGATGGACGCAGGTTATCCGCTTTTCACCATCAATGACATGCGTTTCTTTTTTCGCAATATTATGGCTCACATCGTATACGAGGCGCACGGAAAGATCTCTTGGGCCCAGGCCAAGGACGCTTTCAAAGACCCGCCGGCAATGGTGCAACAGAATCTGACGATTGGCCCAGGCATAATTGGCGGCACAAGCCATGGCAGCAAGATATTGTCGGCCCTCTTTCGAATAGATGGGTGCACATACCAATTGTCGGTCGGGAAGATCAAAATCTGCCGTTGTCATCGATTTCGTCATCCGATGTAAAAAATCATCACAAACCTGGTGCCCAAACCCCCGAGACCCGGAATGGATCATCAACGTCACCTGACCCGGATGAAGCCCCATAACCCGGGCCGCATTCTCGTCGTAAATCCGATCCACAACACCTACTTCGAGGAAATGGTTTCCCGATCCCAGGGTTCCCAATTGCTTTTTTCCCCGTGTCAGTGCCCGGTCACTGACTATTTCCGGATCGGCATCGGGTAGGCATCCACCATCTTCAGTATGATCCAGATCTGATGCATCACCGTAGCCGTGGGAAACCGCCCACCGGCTGCCATTTACCAATACTTTTTTCTCCCTGGCCACGGAAAGATTAACTGAACCAGTCGATCCAACACCGCAGGGTATTTCTCGGTACAAGGCATTGACCAGTTCCGCCAGCCGGGGCCGGATTGATGGCTCATCCAGTGCGGTTGCGGCCAATCGGACGCCACAATTAATATCATATCCAACGCCGCCGGGAGATACAATGCCGTCATCCCAGTCAAACGCCGCCACACCGCCGATGGGAAACCCATACCCCCAATGCATATCCGGCATGGCCAAAGACGCTTTTAAAATACCGGGCAGCATGGCCACATTGGCCACTTGTTTGAACGGCTCTTGTTGATCTCCGCTCGACAACATGGTTTCGCTGGAATAGATGATACCGGGCACCTTCATTGCGCCGGACCTGGGAATTTGCCAGCGGTAGTTATCTATTTTCTGTATGGTGATGCGGTTACGATGCATATTGATAATTCCATCATCTTCCATGTATTGAGTGATATCATTTAGTCAAACAACCCACTCACCCGTCTTTTCGGTGTGGTACCCGCCGAGATCGACGACCCGCCGTTTAAACTCGTCGCTCCGGATAATCGCAAGAAGGGTTTGGATATTTTCCCATTGCTCGTATTTTTCTGGAATAATCAGATCGTATTGCTCGGTGACCACGGGGATAAAATCAAGGTCCAGGGCCCTGGCTGCGGCAAAAATACCCAGGCCGGTATCTGCCGCGCCGCTTAACACCGCCACGGCCACGGCCATGTGGGTAAATTCCTCGTTGGTATATCCGGCGATCGTTTCCGGATCGATCCCCAATTGATTGAGCCGGTAATCGAGTAGAATCCGTGTACCGGATCCGTTTTGACGATTGATAAACACGACATCCTCACGGGATAAGTCTTCGAGCCCTTTAATCTTCTTGGGATTGTTCTTCAAGATGATGAGCCCTTGATCCCGATGCGCCAGGGTCAATAGGCGACAATTGATATCGGGTAGATACCGCTTGATATACGACCGGTTGTAATCCCCGGTTTGGGTGTCAAGAAGGTGCGCCCCCGCCAAATGGCACCCCTCTTTTTTCAGTGCCATCAATCCGCCCATACTCCCCACATGGCTGGAAGAAAGCGAGATAAACCCAGGGCGGGTCTGGATCATATCGGCCAGAACATCCAGGGTATTGTCATGACTGCCCACGGCAACGATGGTATTTTTCACTGCTGCCAGGGGTCGTAGTAGTTCGGCCGATACCGCTTCGTCATCGAGGATGCCTTCCATGTGATGCGGGATCCGGATAATTCCGTCGGCTTCGGTAATAGAGGTAATGTTCCCGGATCCCCGGGACAGCGGTGTCGCCACCAGCCGATCGCCTACAGCACCTAACTTAACCCGGACAAACTCCTCGGTCCCGAGTTTCGATGGAATTTTGCGGGTGGGTGTAACGATGGCGGTCTCTCGGCGTTTTTCCGGGAGCCCCAGCCAGTGACGGATCAGCGGGCCAACAAATTGCTCAAAGGCAATAATGGCCGACACCTGATAACCGGGAATACCGAAAACCGGCTTGCCATCCACAGTGGCCACCAAAATCGGTTTACCTGGCATAATAGTGACACCATGGACCAATACATCGCCGATAGAAGTAAACACCGTCTTGGCCAAATCCTTGGCACCGGCCGACGAACCACCGATGGTTAATACCATGTCATAATCCCCGTCGATTCCGGTTTTAACGGCCTGACGAATCAGTGCGGCATCATCGGCAATAATTGGTAACTTATTGTATTTTCCACCGAAAGATTCAACGAGTTTACCCAGAACGTGCGAATTGCTTTCCAATACCTGCCCGGGCTTTGGTCCTGAGTCTTGGTTTTGATATTCGTCACCCTGCCAGTCGATCACTTCTCCACCCGTGGGGATAATCAACACGCGGGGGAACCGCTTAACGGGTACTGAAAACACCCCCCCACTGATCAACGCACCGATACAATACGGGGTGACCTGATGGTTTCCGGGAAAAAGGAGCTCTGTCGCAACAATATCTTCGCCTACCTTACGCACATGTTGCCAGGGAAACGCCGGGGCCTCGATTTCAATATGATCGTCATCCAGAATATTGAGATATTCGATCATAATCACCGCATCGGTGTCCGGCGGCATAACCTGCCCTGTGTTGACATAGATAGCCTGGTTTCCAGCGATCAGGGTTTTTGGCGCCGTTTCGCAAGCACCAAATGTATTGGCCGCTTTCACAGCGATCCCATCCATGGCTGCCGTATGAACATTCGGTGACGATAGCTGGGCAACCACGGCTTCGGCCAGCACCTGGCCGACCGCTTCTGTTACCGGAACCTGTTCCTTCGGCCAGGACGCCTGGTTGCCGAAAGCGCCAAACATGATCTGTCGCGCTTCGGCCAATGGTTTCATTTTTAGGTAAATGTTACGCTTGTGAGACATAAATTTTTCCGTTTGTCTTGCGGCTAATTTTGCCAAATTTCTAAGCCGGAGATTTCAACCAGCGATTTAAACCAGAGATTTAAACCAAACCGCTAAATAGGTATGACTTCCGCGAGTTCGCCCTTTTCCATCCCTTCGGCATTCATTCCAATAGCCACCAGGCCATCGGCTTTAACCATGGTGCTGATCAGACCGGATTTGCCCAGAATCGGTTCGACCCATAAGCCGTCGTCCTTTTTCTCCAGCCGGACACGTACATAATCAATCCGCCCTTGGACCGAAGAAACATTTCTGGTCAAACGTGCAGCCAATGTAAACGCCTCCCGTCGATGAACCGTTCGCCCGGCCAGCCGATCAATAAACGGTCGTACCACGGCAGTAAAGGCCACCATGGCCGACGTGATCTGACCCGGCAATCCCCAGAAAGGTTTATCACCAACCCTTGCGAGAATGGTGGGTTTGCCAGGGCTGATGGAGATACCGTGAACGAGAATGTCTGTTTCCGGCAAGTCGGCAAGTACCTGAACCGTCAAATCTCGGGTCCCCATTGAACTGCCCCCGGAAATTAATACCATATCAGACTGTGAAAGGGCCTGTCTGCACACGGCCAGCATTCGATCAAAATCGTCCTTTACAATGCCAAGACAGACCGGATCCGCGCCGGCATCAGCGGCAAAACCGGCCAATGTATAAGCATTAACGTCCCGTATTTTCCCTGGGGGCAATGGCTGGCCCGCGGCAACAATCTCGTCACCCGTCGAAATAATACTGATGACCGGTTTTTTAAATACCGCCACCGTTTCACACCCCAGCGCCGCCAGCAAACCGACTTCCTGGGAGCGGATATCAATCCCGGCAGTTAAAGCCGGCTTGTCCTTGGCAATATCCTCATCCGCCTGGATCACATGTTGTCCGGGGGCGACACTTCGATACGCCTCAATGGTGGTATCATCCAGGGCCTGGGTATGTTCAATCATCACCACGGCATCGGTTCCATCGGGCAGCATGGCGCCGGTGGATATATGGGCGGCTTCGCCGGAACCGACAGAAAAATCTGGGACTTCACCCATGGCCACGGATCCATTGATTGTTAAAAAAGCCGGGCCGGATTCACTAGCCCCAAATGTGGACGACGCCTTTAAGGCATACCCATCCATGGTGGCCCGAGTGAAGCCGGGCAAATTTTCAGGGGATACGAAATCTTCCGCCAATACTCGGCCATTGGCCTGATCCAGCGAAACAACCTCTGTTTTGACCGGTGAAAAATCGTGCCGCATGGCTATGACTTTATCCGGGGCGGTAACTTTAAAAAAATCTTTCATAGTTGATCCATTTTGATAGTCAGCCTGTCAGTCGGCCCGTTAGCCGGACGAATTGTTACCGGGCAGCTCCGTCCAATTCAGACAATTGGGTGGCTGCTCTCCGGCCAGCCCTGCCAACAGGTTATCGACGGCCAGCTCGGCCATACGGGTTCGGGTCTCGATGGTAGCGCTGCCGACATGGGGCAATAAGATGACATTTTCCAAGTCCGTTAATCCGGGCGTTAGCGCCGGCTCGTTTTCGTAAACATCGAGCCCCGCACCGGCAATGCGATCTACTCTCAAAGCCTGAACCAATGCAGATTCGTCAATGACCGGTCCCCGGGAAGTATTAATCAAATACCCGGATGATTTCATCTGGTTTAGTTCACGCTGGCCGATTAAGTGGTGGGTCTCAGGTGTCAGGGGCACATGCAGAGAAATATAATCAGCGTGATGTAACAAATCCGTCAGAGAAAGGTAGGAAACGTGCAAACGATCTTCTTCTTCTTGCGGCAGCTGTCGCCGGGTGGTATATACCATCCGCATATTGAATCCGGCGGCCCTTTTGGCCACGGCCTTTCCAATTCGGCCCAGTCCGATAAGTCCCAGTGTCTTACCGGTGATCTCCCGGCCTAAAAAATGCATTGGCGACCAGAATTTAAAATCCCCTCGCCGGGTTTTAGCGTCACCTGTCACGATTTTCCGACCCGCACCAAGAATCGACGCCATTGCCAGGTCAGCGGTAGCGTCGGTAAGCACGCCCGGGGTATTGGAAACAGGGATTCCGCGCCGAGATGCAGCCGGCACATCAATGTTGTCATAACCGACACCATAATTGGCAATCATTTTTAACTTTGCAGCAGGCGCCAGCAAATCCGGGTCAACCTTGTCGGTAATCATGCACAGCAAGCCGTCGACCTGTCCGATCGCTTTCATTATCTGTTCCCGAGACATTGGCCGCTCTGTGTCGTTTAAGGTCACATCATGGACCTTGCGGACCCTTTCGAGGACCGAATCAGGTAATTTCCCGGTTATCAATACATTCACACTATTTCTCCAACCTATTCATCTTTTGTTAAAATCCAATATAACACGCACTCATGGGCAGGTAAAGCTCGGACCGATCACCACCAAAAAAGGGATATGACTTGATCGGTTGTCCAAAAAAAAGTATGATACAAAAAATTGGAATTTACGAATCAATATGATGGTAAAATAAAAAAATGACTTCGACAGATACACTTCATGCTCATGATGCGCCAGAATTCTTAACAGACACCCGTTTTGATTCACTTGACCTGCCGCCCAAGTTGCTAAATGGGCTGGAAGATGCCGGATTTATTTCCTGCTCCCCGATTCAGGCCAAAGTGCTCCCGATCGCACTTTCCGGCGTTGATGTCGCCGGTCAGGCCCAGACGGGAACGGGTAAAACCGCCGCCTTTCTGGTCCCCCTATTTACCCGCCTGCTCTCAAAACCACGAAAAAAA